>Ga0325414_1002944_pt1 | contig 17566 bp, 17 predicted proteins | sample PopdelMetagenome_8_FD_206183 | JGI IMG/M metagenome (GOLD analysis project Ga0325414, IMG submission 206183) | Populus deltoides microbial communities from Bellville, Georgia, United States - Leaf-PdKOR-R3 | ecosystem: Host-associated > Plants > Phyllosphere > Phylloplane/Leaf | place: USA... | reverse complement strand
CATAAGCTAGCAACATGAATGCCTGATGATATTTATAAGTATGGTGTTACTTAGACAAGATAATTAATATGATCATGTTAATACTTTATAATGAGCCATTAATGATAAATCATCCGATTAAAACCTCATTTGTGTGTGGTTTCTAGTTGAGTAATAAAAAGAGTTTATATTATATCTATTTGAAATACCATTAGTGAATCCTCTAACCTTGACATTTGTTTTTATCATTGTTTAATCCTTACATTAATCTTCCATCTCAAAGTTCTCATTAATTTCTTTCTCTTCTTCTTTTTATTATTATTATTACTACTATTACTACTATTATTACTATTATTACTTACATTCTTGTTATATGTTATGTATGTTAAGTATGCTCTGTGTTTGATCAAGGATCCTGACATTGTTGGTCTTGCCTTGTTCATTCGCATCAAAAATCTGTTTATATTATATAATATATCTCTTTGATCTTTTCATAAAATCAGTATATAGGCTGGACACCTGTGACCCGATCTTTTAGATCATTCTCGGGTCTAACAACACCACGTACTGAGTATTATTATTATTGTTGTTATTGTTGTTGTTGTTGTTGTTGCATTGTTATTTATAATTTATACAATTAACCTCTTAGTGGTTCGACCCCGGTCTTGCTGGGTTATTTATTACTTCGACACTCCTGCACTTGGGAGAAGACATCAATCTTTTGGTCGTGTCACCTGCCTTTGATTAGAGAGGGCTTAGTTGGGCACGTAAGGTAGGCTTGGCTCTTGGTTATGAAGAAAAAGGTTATCTATCGGCTCAAAAGGTGTTTAAGGGATTTTAAGACTAAGGATCCCTAGTGTTTATATCCAAACTCTTTTTTTTTTCATGAATTTCTGGACCTTGGAATTGATTTGCAAAATGGTCCATGGTGCCCCCCCAGTGTTGAGCTTTTCTTCTTTTGGTTTTAAGCATCATTATATTAGTGATTTTTATGGCATGCTCAAATCTTTTTTGGAACTCTTTCATGCCCCCCAGCTTTGTTTAGGCATTTTTTTTATCATTGAGAATTTGTTTTCATGCCCCCCTAATGTTGTTTGGGCACTTTTACCATTGAGGACCTTTTCATGCCCCTCAGGGTTGTTTGGACACTTTTAGTCATTAAGGATTTTATTTATTTATTTATTTTGCACTTGCCCCCCAGTATAGGGTGTGATCCTAGCCAAGGTTATTTTTTTTCAAGAAAAAAGTTATCCAGCTCAAAAAGGGACTACAAGGGATTTTTAGAATTGTGAAATGATGATCAAAGAAGGCATTTCTTCATTTCAAAAGCATGCATTCAGAATCGGTAAGCTTTGCTTTCTTTTATGTGAATATGAAAAATGGTTTCTTATTATTTATGTAGTGAAAACTCAGCTTTGAAGTTATCTCATGGTGTTCGGGTTGTCTTTCAGTTTATTTTTTAAATGTTAGGGTATCACTTGAATTTTCAAAACTTGTTTATTAGACCAAACACCAATTTGATTTTTGTTTTTGTATTAAAACTTTAATTTCCCAAAAATCCTTGTGAAAACAACATGAGATCATGTATAGTTTTTTAAGGGAAGCACACTAAATAAATCTTAGCCAAACTTCAATTTTATTGATTGATAAAGGTAAATACATCAGGCATAGTACTTCTTTACAACATCTGAGTTTACAGGTCTAAGTAGATCCTTTCCATCCATGTTAGTCAGAATTAAGGCCCCTTCAGAAAAAGCCTTTTTCACCACATATGGCCCTTCGTAGTTTGGTGCTCCCTTACTTTGATCTTCTCCTGATGCTAGTAAGATCTTCTTTAACACCAACCCCCTCCTTAAACACCCTTGATTTGACCTTTTTGTTGGAAGCCTTTGCTATCCTGCTTTGGTATAATTAGTGATGGCAAATAGCTGTTAATCTTCTTTCATCGATCAAGTTTAGCTGCTTAAATCTTAACCTCGCCCATTCTGATTCGTCCAGTTCTGCATCCTTCAGGTTTCGCAGTGATGGGATTTCTACTTCTAAGGGCATAACCGCCTTCATTCCATTTACTAAAGAATATAGGGTTGCATTTGTAGAAGTTCTAACTGTGATGCGGTACGCATGAAGTGCGTATGGAAGCATCTCATGCCAATCCTTATAGGTGACCACCATTTTATAGATGATCTTCTTGAGATTCTTATTAGCCTCTTTAACTGCCCCATTCATCTTCGGTCTATAAGGGGAAGAATTCAGGTGTTTAATCTTCCATTTGGTGCATAGTTCGTCAATCAGCTTCCCATTAAAATTCTGAGCGTTATCGTTACCAATCTTCCTGGCAAACCGTAACGACAGAACAAATCCTTTTCAATAAATCTCTTGACTACTTTTTGCGTTACATGGACGTAAGAATTGGCTTCTACCCATTTGGTGAAGTAGTCGATGGCCACCAGAATAAATCTATGTCCATTGCTCGCTTTAGGGTTAATTGGCCCTATGACATCCAAACCCCACATATCAAAAGGCCACGGTGAGATCATATTGAACAAAGGTGTTGGAGGTGCATTTATCTTATCACCATATATCTGACACTTATGGCATTTTCTAACATAGTCTATACAATCTTTCTCTATGGTCAACCAAAAATATCACGACCTTTGTATTTGTTTTGCCATTGTATGCCCATTAGCGTGTGTAGCACAAATCCCTTCATGGACTTCTTTTAATGCTTGTTTAATCTCATTTTCATTCAGACATCTGAGTAGAGTCCCATCAAATGACCTTTTATATAAAATTTCTCCATCTAAGTAAAAATTCATGGTCATTCTCCTCAAAGTCTTTTCATCTATCTTAGAAATCCCTTGCGGGTATTCTCGATTTTGGAGAAACTTCTTGATGTCATTATACCATGGTTTCCCATCTGGAGATTCCTCAATTAAGCAACAATGGGCTTGGAAGCTTCTGACTTCGATATCTATTGGCTGGATCTTGCTCCTAGTATCGACTTGTGTCATTCAAGCTAAGGTTGCTAAGGCATCAGCAAACTGATTCTTATCTCTGCTTATATGGGTGAATTTAATCTCTTCAAATTCATTGGCTAACCTCAATAGATAATTTTGATACAGCTTCAATTTTTCATCTTTGGTTTGCCACTCACCTTTGACTTGGCAAATGATTAGTAAAGAATCCCCGAAGACCTTAAGCTTCTTGGCTTTAAGTTCTAAAGCAGCTTCCAGGCCAATGATGCAGGCTTCATACTCGACCTTATTATTGGTACACTCAAACAGTAACCTTGTTGAAACAGGATACTGCTTATTTTCTGGGGAAATTACTACCGCTCCTGCCCCATTTCCTGATACATTTACTGCACCATCAAAGTAAAGGGTCCACTGATCGTTTTCCCCACCTCCATTCTCGATTATTATCACATCTTCGTCTGGGAGGTCGAAGTTTAGAGACTCATAGTATTCCATAGCATGATTTGCAAGATGATCGGCAATTACGCTTCCTTTAAAAGCTTTTCTTGTCATAAAAACAATGTCATATTCTGCCAACAACACTTGCCACCTTGCTATTCTACTTGACAAGTAAGGTTTTTCACAAATATACTTGAGCGGATCTAATTTTAAAATCAACCAGGCACAACAGAACCTTTCAATTGTTGTGTATTTCGACTCACAATCATTGAATTTTTTACTCAAGTAGTAAATAGCTTGCTCTTTCCTTCCTGACTCATCATGTTGTCCCAGCACACAGCCCATAGTTGTTTCTGTTATTGTCAAATACAGGATCAAAGGCCTCCCCGATGTTGGAGGTACTAGTAGTGGTGGATTTTGCAAGTACCTCTTTATTTTATCAAAGGCTTCCTGACAATCATTGTCCCATACTCCAGGATTTTTCTTCCTGAGCAAACAAAAAATTGACTCACAAGTCATTGTCAGCTGAGATATAAACCGAGCTATGTAATTTAGGCGCCCAAGGAAACTTCTTACTTCCTTTTTTGTCTTAGGTGCGGGCATCTCCTGAATAGCTTTGGCTTTGTCAGGATCAACTTCTATTCCTCGATCACTTACTATGAAGCCCAACAATTTTCTTGTTTTTACCCCGAATGAGCATTTTGCAGGATTCAACTTTAACTGGTATTTTTGCAACCTTTCAAATAGTCTCATTAATACTTGCATATGATCTTCTTCCTTCTTTGATTTGCAAGTATGTCATCCACATAAACCTCCACTTCTCAATGCATCATATCATGGAATGGGTAACCATTGCCCTTTGATATGTGGCTCCAGCATTCTTCAATCCGAATAGCATTACTTTATAGCAAAATGTTTCCCAAGGTGTGACAAATGTGGTTTTCTCTTTATCTTCTTCCGCCATTTTTATTTGGTTGTAACCAGAGAATCCATCCATAAAAGAATACATAGCATTTCTTGCAGCATTATCAACTAGAATGTCTATGAGAGGTAAAGGAAAATTATCTTTTGGGCTCGCCTTATTCAAATCTCTATAGTCCACACACACCCGGATCTTGCCATCTTTTTTTGGGACTACAACCACATTAGCTACCCATTGAGGATATTAGACCACATCTAGAAATCCTGCATCACACTATTTTTGTATCTCAGCCTTTAATTTGAGTAACATGTCTGGGCGCATTCGCCTGGTTTTCTGCTTAACTGGTTTGCTTCCTTCTATTAAGGGAATCTTATGTACTACTATGTCAGTATCTAGACTGGGCATATCTGTATAAGTCCAGGCAAAAACATCTGTATATTCTTGTAAAAGAGAGACCAGTCTATTTCTTTCTTTAGTTGTAACAAAGGGTGCCAATCTTTAATTCCTTCTTTTCTTATTTGTTTCCCAAGTTAATGATCTCTAGTGTCTCACTAGCAGGTTCCCAGGCTTTTTCGGAATTTTCTACCAACTTAGTAAACTCTTTTATATCTTCCTCTCCTCATTCTTCATCATCCATTGCGATCATATTATCAAAGTTTGGCCAATTATTCTTAGTGCAATGGTTTTGTGAATCGATGGAACTTTCAGGATTCCTGAAAGTGCAGAGTGTGCTCGTGTAAATGTGATTCGTGAAAAGATAAAAGATGCAGGCACATATTGGACACAAGAAAATGAATGATCTCATTAAAACAAAAGTGCTCGGTTAACATAGAAAATCTTGCGGTATCATGAGCTAAATTACCGACAAGATCAACACACGTCAAAACAAGTCCGAACATAATCAAACAAGAACAATTACTTTTAAAACACCACGGGAGCAGGCTCCATCTTCCAGTTCTGGTACACCTCTCCTTCAGCTAATCTTCGCACAAAAAATCTGGCAGGAGGTTCATCAATGGTGTGAATGGAAAGTTGTGGCAGAACTTCATCCTTCACTTCCAGATCCGCTTCCTCTATTTGTTTTTCTTCTTGGCTCTCCAGGGTATTGATGTGGAGATCCATTATGCCTGATCTAATCACCTTTGTAGCCCTTGGGAAAGATACTTGGAGCGGTGGGATGACAAGTTCCTCTTCTTCTGGCTCTATTCCTTCAATTCTTGCCATTCTTGCCTCCTTTCTAATCTGAGCAACCCGTTTGTAATCATCTTTCTTGGGCTTATAACCACGCCCAAATCTTTGATCCACACTCTTTAGATTGATCGGTCCAGTTTTAGGATTATTTTGGAAAGGAGCCCTATTCTTCAGAAAGCATCTGGCAACCATTTTTGCCGCTTCAGGGATTCTAGGTTTTCTCAACATTGCACCTTCGGGAACCCATTCTGTATTCATGATTTCAAATGCATGAACGTTCCCATCTCTACAATCTTCTGCTTCAATAAAGGGTATGGCTACATTTTTTATCATAGAAACTGTCTCTTCAGCTTTGACAGTTATCAGCATTCCATTCATGATATACTTTAAACACTGGTGTAGTGAAGAAGCCACTGCTCCAACCGCATGAATCCACGGCCTCCTTAATAATATGCTATAAGATGAGTGAATGTCCATTACTTTTAATGTTATCAAGAACACTTGCGGCCCTATATATAGCTCCACTTCTAGGGTCCCAATTATCTGTCTTGGCGAACCATCATATGCTTTTGCCATCAATGTGCTAGGTTTCATATGTGACTCATCAATAGGCATTTCTTTCAACATGTGCCTTGGTAGGACGTTCAGTGCAGAACCATTATCGACAAGTACCTTTTCGATTAGAATATCCTTACACTGCACTGTAATGTATAGTGGCTTGTTATGCCCGGTACCATCGGGACCCAATTCATCTTCAATGAAGTATATGTAATTCAAGGCTTGGATTCTTCCCACCAAATGTTCCATGGCTTCTTGATTGATGTCCTGAGGAACGTATGCCTCATTCAATACCTTCTATAGAGTATTCCTATGTGGCTCAGAGCTTAGGATCAAAGACAACAATGAGATTCTTGCCGGAGTTTTCTTGAGCTGTTCAACAACACTATATTCACTGTGTTTCACCAGCTTCAAGAATTCATTGGTTTCCTCTTCTGTGACAGGTTTGTTTATTTCCTCGGTCACGTCAACCCCCTCTTTACCCTTAGCTTTCCTTCGTTTTTCCAATTCCTCTAGAGTGAAACATCTGCCGCTACGAGTTAATTCTCCAATTTCTGCTTGAAAAATAGGCGGTTGTTGAGTGCTTTTAAAAGAACACCCATAGTCATGAGGCAACGCATTGTAACTCCCTCTATGTGCCACTAATGGTTTGGATAAGACCAGTTTGGGTGGCTTTCCCGTAACGAATTGTACTCGACATACCTCTTTATTTGGTGCTTCCATCATGGACACCTTCTCACCTGTTGCTTTCTCGATTCGTAGCAATCCACGACTCATCATTTGCATCATTTTTTGGTGAAAGCCCTCACACTAGCTAATCACATGGCCTTCTATATTATGATGTTCACAACACTTCTCGCTACCCTCTTTGTACCTTGCATCTACCATCATATGGTAGATCCTATCCATTGGCACCTTCAAGATTTTGAATGTTCTATTTCTAACATGTTTACAGACCCACTACCTGAAGCATAATTGGGTAGAGGGTTTGATTCACATTAGGGGCATCTTCAAATGTTATCCACCCTGCTTTGATCAATTGTAGAAGCTTTCTCTTGAGGGCGTTGCAGGTATGGATGCTATGTCCAGCTACACTGGCATGGTAAGGCGGTTGTAGGGGTGCCAAAGGTACGGGGGCTACTTGTTCGATACTTAGTAGCTTCTGGTACATTTCATTCAAGGGTAGCGGCAATGGAGGCAATTGTTCTTGGGTTCTTTGGTATTTCTTTTTTGGGAAACTTTCAGCTTGGTTTTTTACTTGGTGGTTTTGGGGTTCAAGTTTTCTAGCTGGGATCGGGAAGTTGAAATTGGTGTTTGTAATTTGGGATGAAAGAGATGGAGTGTTATATCTTTGGAATTGGCTTTTCTTGCTTTTATAGCTACTTTCAACATGATAAATCTCCCTCTTTTTACTCCAAAACCCTTTTTTTCCACGGGTGCAGAGATTCTCCCACTCTTTACTCCTTGCTCTATTCATTCTGCTATGGCCACAGCATCAGTGAATTGCTGAGCCGAACTACCTATCACATGTTCGTAGTATGGCGCTTTTAACATGTTAACAAACAGAGCAACCATTTCCTTTTCTAGGAGTGGGGGATGTACCTGTGCTGCTAAATCTCTCCATCTCTGGACATACTCCCTTATACTTTCTTTGTCTCCTTTCTCCAGATTAGATAGATTGGTTCTATCTGGAGCAATATCCATGTTGTATTTGTATTGCTTGATGAAAGAATCTACGAGATCCTTCCATGTATGAATTCTGGTATTATCTAACCTCATATACCAGCTCAATGCCGCTCCACTTAAGTTGTCTTGGAAGAAATGCATTAGTAGTTTCTCATCGTGCACTACTTCTGCCATTTTATTGCAATAAGATTTGAGATGGGTAACAGGGCATTGAATTCCAGTATATTTGATAAATTCAGGCACTCGAAATTTCTTTGGTACCACCACATTAGGGACTAGATACATTTCTGCGGCTCACACTGGGTCATATAAGTCTACTCCCTCAATGGCCCTGATCCTGGCCTCTAGTGCTGTCATCTTGTCTTGATCAACATCATCAAATGGCTTGGTTTTGTGGGACTCATTAGCAAATGCATCTGCAACTACAAGTGTTGGTGCTGGTGTTGTTGACTACTCAAATGTTGGATTGTGTCGGGGCTCCTGTGCTTGTTCTCCTATTATTTCTTCAGGTTGATTGGCTGGGAAAGTGGCAGGTCTAGTGGAAGGGCCTTCACTAGAGGTATTCCTTAGTGCTTGCTCGAGTAAGCTGGTGAGGGGAGCCACACTAACCTTTAGAGAATCCAACTCTTCTTGGAAATGAGCTTCACGGTAAGCACGCTCTTCGTCTTCCATGTTCCTTGCTCGGAGTCGGGTGTTGTAGACTCTTTGGGGACCTATATTTTGACCTGACGTATGCATGTTTGTGTTATAATGAATGATTGTATGAATACAGATGCAAATGAAAAAGATGCATGTATGCGAATTTAACGAGCTAATCCATGACTTCCTTTGTCAAATACAGGTAAAATCTGAAGTCTGATATACTCAAAGAGGTTTTACCCAAGTCCTTTGATTGATTGAATTCCATACACATTATAAAAGTTCAAAAGTAGGCTTAGGCCTATACAGATGGTTCATACAAAGTGTCTTTATTCAAATGTTACTCCTATATTGGCTACATTCATGATGAAAGAGGAAACTTCATTCAAGTATCCCTCATATCTACGACGACTGTTGCCAATCCTAGAAGCCTTCACTCGTAGCTCATTTGCCTTTCGAGCCACCATGTCGATTAGCCTGTCAGTTTGTTCGATCTTGTAATGAAACAAGGTGTTATCTTGAAGCAATGTTCCATTATTGGCGGCTAATGATTCATTATTTCTCTCCAAGATTTGAACCATCTTTTCCAAGTGCTGAATCTGTTTTCTGGCCCTTTGCAATTCCTCCTTCTCTATATCAAGCTCAGCTACCTTAGTGTTTAGCTATACATCGAGGCTACTGATATCGTCTTGCCATTCCTCAAACTGTTCTTGCATCTTCTTTGCTTCTTCCTCTCGGGTCTCAAGCTCGGCTTGTATCACAGAAACTCGGTTTCTCATACCATTTATTTTGTCCAGGTATTCCTTCATGCCTGACTCAGCTATCCTCCTTGCTTCTCTCTTATCGTCAGCCTGTACCTAATATTGAGTTCTTAAGCTTCTTTCTTCTTCAATGGTGAGTCCAGCTAATCTGTTTTTCTCTTTTTCAGCTTCCCATTTCAATTTAAACTAGTCCTTTTCTTTCTTCAGAGAAGCTATTGTCTCTTTGTCAGCAGACTTTCTACTTTTAGAGTCACTAATTCTTGCTCCACCATTACATACTTGTTTACCAACTCATCATACTTAACCTTCCCTTCTTCTAGTTGCTTATTTGCTTCGTGCTGGTTCCTCCTTAACTTAACAATTTGCTCATCTTTTTCCTTCAATTGCTGATCTAGATAGGCCTTCATCTCTTCTTCTTTCAAAAGTTGGTTTTCTAGGAATTTTTTATGATTTTTGCTTTTTCTGAGCTCAATCCTCAGCTTATCCAACTTTTCTTGGAGATCTTCCTTATTGTTGACCCTTTTTCTTTTCAGCTCCAATGTCACAGATGGCTTATCTTGGGCTCTTTTTCGCTCTTTTGCCTCTTGAAGTATCTTAGATGAACCACCACTCCTCAATATTGAGTATGTAGGGCTAGCTGAGAACTCTTTTTGATGCTCTTTCCTATAGACCAAAACAGGCTGCTTCCAATCATTTCTGATGGCATCTAACATATCCAGAGAACTAACTTCTTTAAACAGACCGATATATTCGGTTAATCCCCAAGTTCTTGGCACGTATTGTACTCCTCTAAACTGTCTAACCACCAATGAGGGTGAGTAACTGATATAACCAGTTAAGCCAATCAATAGAACCCATGCTTTGTCGCCACAACTCATGAGGTAAGATGAACCACTTACCCAAGGAACATTCCATCTAAAATTACTTTGGGGAAGTGCTTGATATTTCTTTACCCATGCCTTTTCATCCAAATCACTCCACTCTTTAGTCAGCACCAACTCAAGAGGCCTCATATTAAACCACCAAAAATTATTGAAGACTTCTTTTGACGTTTCCAAGTGACTAACTATCCACATAAATAAGAGAGGAATACAGCATTGCATCGTCCCTTTCCCATGCAGTCTGCAATGATTTAGAGATAGGAAGGTATCAGCCAAGATAGCTGAAGTAGGGTTATTCTTTGTCTGTTCAAATTCAAGGAAAGCGTCAGCAGCTTCAATGCTAATAATTCCAGCAGCTTCCAAAGGAAACAGAACCAGCCCAAAAATGGCGAAAGCAATTATCTGATATCTTTCTTCACCTAACTTCCCCTTTTCTTTATCCATCTTCAATTTATTCTCAATCATTTTCCATTTTAACCCTCCATTGGATGTCATGTATCAATCAACTTGGTCCAAATGTAGAAGTTTTGCAACTGCTGTAGCTATACTCTCAATTCTTTGCCTGAAGTACACTTTGTAAGGGTCATTCGGAAAACTCAAGATCTGGGCATACTCTTCAAGAGTAGGGGTCATATCAATATCCCTCCCCGAAGGTAAAACATTTGTAGCTTGGATCCCAGAAATGCATCAAGGCTTTGACTGCTGAAATCTGAACAGGAATTCTTATTAGATGAGCGATTCTTCCATACTTCTTCTCAAACAGATTCTCATCTATATATCTCAAAATTAGGCCCAACTTCTTTATGTTGTCTATGGAGCAGTGCACTTTGATTATGTGCGGTAATTCTTCAACCTTGGTTCTTGAGCAATCCCCTTTGACTAATTGCATCATCTCAGATCTTTCCCCGTATTCCAAGAAGGTAATGGAAGTCATGGTCTTAGCTCCAAAATCCTGCAGAGTTCAGACAAATTCTAGGTTATTATATGAGGGATATGTTTTCTAACTAGTCTTAATAACGTCTATGAACTACCCAGTGACTACCTTTCATGAAGGCAGTATAGGGGTTTACAAGGGATGGTTGGGGCACTATGTGACCGCCATCACCAAGTAAACACTCAGCTCATAGTTGGATGTTTCACGAATCTGAACCCTGACTGAAATTCATGGGGCAGACCGCTACTCCCCACCTATCCTAGAATTGGGTCTTCTTACAAAATTAAAAATGTATGAATGCATTAAACTTGATGTATATATTTATGAACAAGAAGTAACAATAAAGATGCAGGCTAAAATTAAATAGATTAAAACAAATAACAAACAATCAAACAAACAAAGCTTAGTCCAACCAGACAAGGTGTCCCCAGTAGAGTCGTCATCTGGCGACAGCGGAGGCTCCTGTCGTGCCTCCTGTGTGAGGTGTGTTGTGTGTTGGGAAGGGTTTTTGGATTTCATCATAAAATTATGATTAATGTTTAGAAGTCGCCACCTAGTATTATGGTCACTAGGAACTTATAGTCTGCGAGAGTCTGGGTAAGGGACTGGTTGTGTAAGGGGAAGACGCATCACCCCCAGTGCACCCTACCTGAGGTAAGTTGCATTGTTGTTCGATTGTTTTTTCTAAGTCAGGTTTCTATTTGTTGGTCTTTTCTAAAGCTCAAGGCAGATCTTTCTTCATAAGAAAGTCTCTACCTTATTGGGTTAAATCCTAACCATTCTAAAGTCTGAATATTAACATCGCATTTCTACACCTTGTATCTTTAATACCTGAAGGTGTACTTTCTCGTGTAATTTTACACCCCACAGATATTAAAGTCTACATCTGGATTCTAAAAAATTTTGACATGTTGGCCGAATACTAATGGATAATCATAAATTGGTTACGATATCCATTTTTTTTATTTGAAAACATAAGAAAGATGCAATTTTATTTATTTATTTATTTTTTATTTTTTTTGAAAAATGTGCTTAAAAAAATTTAGGATTTGGCCGTATGCATGAAAACAAATTTTTTTTTGAAATATCTCGGAGAAAATCAGGTATTTTAATACCGGATTTGTATCTTATAGTGTAAGTATACAATCCAATATTGAACAAAATTGGTAGAAAAATATTTAAGAAAATCACAAAAAATTTTAAAGGATTTTTGAAAAAAAAATTTTGAAAATTTTCGTTTTTTTTAATTATTATTATTATTATTATTTATTTATTATTAAGTAATTAAACATTATTAAAGCATATGGGCTGGGCCCAGCACAGGCCCATAAACAAGTGGGCTGATACCGGCCCAAACTGGTTAGGCCGAACTCTGCCCAACAGATCCTTCTTCCTTTATTTTAGGGACGGGCTGGACCCGGCCCAGCCAACTGGGCTGGGCCAAGACAAGTCCAGCCCAAAGCAACTTGGCATAGCCTAGTGACTAAGTTGCACGTAAGAGTGCAACGTGAATTAATTCACGTTGCACTGTTCACATGCAACTATAACAGAAAAGGGAGGAAGAAGAAGAAGAGAGGAGGGAAGCTTACCTGGTGTTGAGGGAGCTGGCGGCTTGATTGGTGGCGCACGGTGCAACTGGAGGTGGTGAGGTCGGCGGCTTGCTCTGGTCGCAGCTAGAAGAAGAAGGAACAGAGTCCGGCAAAGAAGAAGGGAAGCTCGCGGCTGGAACTGTTGGAGAGAGCTGTTGTCCTGGTTGCCTTTGGGAAGGATAAAAGTTTCTGGGAAAGGTGGTTGTTGCTGCTGCTGTTGCCGTGGTCACGGTGGTAGAGAAGAAGATTTTTACAGAGGAGAGAGAGAAGTGGTGCAACCACCACGTGTGATGGTTTGATGGCTACTTGAGGTGGGGACGATGGTGAGAAGACAGGTGATGATGGTGGTGGTGGCTGAAGGCCACGGCGAAGAGAGAAAGAAGAGAAAGGGCTAGTTGCAGGAAAGCTAAGCAGGGAAGGCTAGTTTTCAACCAACTTTGCGTTTGATTTTCTTCTCCCTCAGGCCATCAACTCAGCCTCTATTTATAGGCAGTGGAAGAGGGTAATCTCGTCTGCACCGGGGTAAAATTTCAGCCCTTGATTATGTTGGGAAGGATCCCAACCATTGGCTCAAAGTAGCCTCCCTGAGTTGTCAAATCTGCTGGAAAAGGCTGCCTGAGTTGACCTCTTCATGCCATCGCCGGTGTCGCCGTGTTGTCATTCATCCTGCAATGTTCACATGGGGTTGTAGAGGAACTGCAGGGGATCCGTTTCGTGCAAATTTTGTTCGATTTGATGGAGAAATCAAGCAATAAATGCACCTGCAAAGTAGGCTCCCACACTGTTTCTTTCAGGTAAAACGGGGAAGACAATGAACAGTGACCAGACGACGCGTCGTGTGGTCCTCTCTCATTTTTTTAATGCAAAACGACGCCGTTTTGGACTGAATTAGGGATTTTTACTGAATTTCAATTTAGTCCTCCAGCTTTCAATTGAGTTCAATTGAATCCTTAATTGACCCTAAACTTTTAATTTAATGCAATTAAGCCCCTGATGAACTTCAATTGCAGCCCCGTATTTACGCGCCTTTTGCAATATGGTCCTTGGTCTCTTAAAATTCCAATCTTCTCAATTAAGCCCAAATTAGGCTCCTAAACTTAATTTTTCATCAATTAAGCCCCAAATAAATTAATTTGACCCATTCAAAGTATAATTAAGTTCTTGCACTTAATTAAATCCTTCAATTGGACCCAAATCAATTCTTAAATATAATTAAAATTTAATTTGGCCCATGATTAAATCAAATTGGCCAGTTAAAAATTTAATTATGTCATTAGACTTAATTTTTATGTCAATTCATCCAATAATCATTTAATTTGACCTTCAATTTGCATTTTTTTTCTCTATTTTTGGGCATAATGGGGTACAATTAGGCCTTGAATTTCCTTCAAAAATTGCAGCTTGATTCCCCGGCCTACTTTCTTCACGTTGCCAGCTTTTATTTTATTTTTTGATTTTTATTTTGAAAAAAAGTGAATTTTAGGGAATAACCCAGAATGATACTTAAATGATACTTAAATGATAGTTTAAATGTTTTAAAATTATCAAATAAAAATTATATAAAAACCTGTAATGAAGATTTATGTTAAGGATAGTCCAAGGATAGTTTACATGTTTCAAATTTATCAAATATATAAAAAAATTATAAAAACAAGTAATTAGGATTTCTGTTTATGATACTTTCAGAATAGTTTAAATGTTTTAAAATTATAAAAATCATTTATAAAAAAGTAGCAATGATTTGTTTTTAGAATACTAAAAGGATAGTTTAAATGTTTTAAAATTGTAAAAATAATTAATTAAAAAATTAATTAGGATTTCTGTCTATTTAGGATACTTGAATGATAGTTTAAATGTTTTAAAAATATCAAAAAAATTATAAAAGAAAATTACTATGATTTTTTTGGGATACTTCTAGAATAGTTTAAATGTTTTAAAATTATTAAAAAAAATTAATTAGGGTTTCTGTCTGTTTAGGATACTTGAATGATAGTTTAAATGTTTTAAATATATAAAACAATTACAAAAAAAAAAGTAACTATGATTTCTTTTTAGGATACTTCAATGATAGTTTAAATGTTTTAAAAGTATCAAATATAATTTTTTTTCTAAAAACACGTAACTAAGATTTATGTTAAAGATACTTTAAGGATAGGTTACATATTGTAAAATTATAAAACTTATTGATAAAAAAAAGTAGCAATGATTTCTTTTTAGGATACTAAGAGGACAGTTTAAATATTTTAAAATTAAAAAAATTAATTAGGATTTTTGTCTATTTAGGATACTTGAAGAATAGTTTAAATGTTTTAAAAATATAAAAAAATTTATATAAAAAAAATAACTATGATATCTTTTTTGGATACTACAATGATAGTTTAAATGTCTTACAATTATAAAAATAATTTATTAAAAAAATTAATTAGGATTTCTGTCTCTTTAGGATACTTCAAGAATAGTTTAAATATTTTAAAATTATAAAAATAATTAATTAAAAAATTAATTAGGATTCTGTCTGTTAAGGATACTTGAAAGATAGTTTAAATGTTTTAAATATATAAAAATATTTATAAAAAAATAACTATGATATCTTTTTTAGATACTTTAAGGATAGTTTAATGTTTTAAAATTATAAAAATAATTTATTAAAAATATTAATTATGATTTCTGTCTGTTTAGGATACTTCAAAGATAGTTTAAAAGTCTTAAACATATAAAAAAATTTATAAACAAAAGTTGATATGATTTCTTTTAGGATACTTCAATGATAGATTAAATATTTTAAAATTATCAAATATAAAGTTTTTTAAAAAACAACACGTAATTAAGATTTCTGTTAAAGATAGTCAAAGGATACTTTACATGTTTTAAAATTATAAAAAAAATTTTTGTAAAAACAAGTAATTAGGATTTTTATCTAAGATACTTTGAGGATAGTTGAAAAGTTTTAAAATTATAAAAAGTATTTGTAAAAAACAAAAAGTAGCTTTGATTTCTTTTTATAATAGTTCACGGATAGTTTAAATGTTTTAAAATTATCAAATACAAATTATTTTATAAAAGCATGTAATTAAGATTTTTGTTAAGGATACTTAAAGGAAAGTTTACGTGTTTTAAAATTATCAAATAAAAATAAATTGTAAAAACAAGTAACTAGGATTTCTGTTTATAATACTTTTAGGATAGTTTTAAATATTTTAAAATTATACAAATTATTTATATAAACAAGTAGCTATGATTTCTTTTTAGGATACAATAAGGATAGTTTAAATGTTTTAAAATTAAAAAAATTAATTAAGATTTTTGTCTGTTTAGGATACTTCAAGGATAGTTTAAATATTTTAAATTTATAAAATTTATTAATTAAAAAAATTAATTAGGATTTCTGTCTGTTTAGGACACTTCAAGGATAGTTTAAATGTTTTAAATTTATCAAATGTAAAAAACAATTATAAAAACAAGTAATTAAGATAGGATACAACAAGGATAGTTTGAATATTTTAAAATTATAAAAATAATTAATTAAAAAAATTAATTAGGATTTCTATCTGTTTAGGATACTTAAAGGATAGTTTAAATGTTTTAAAATTATAAAATTTATTTATAAAAAAACAAAGTTGCTTTCATTTTTTTCTATGATAGTTCACAAATAGTTTAAATGTTTTAAAATTATCAAATACAAATTATTTTATAAAAGCAAGTAATTAAGATTTCTGTTAAGGATACTTAAAGGAAAGTTTACGTGTTTTAAAATTAACAAATAAAAATAAATTGTAAAAACAAGTAACTAGGATTTATGTTTATGATACTTTTAGGATAGTTTTAAATATTTTAAAATTATAAAAATTATTTATATAAAAAAAGTAGCTATGATTTCTTTTTAGGATACTACAAGGATAGTTTAAATGTTTTAAAATTAAAAAAATAATTAATTAAAAAAATTAATTAGGATTTCTGTCTGTTTAGGACACTTTAAGGATAGTTTAAATGTTTTAAATTTATCAAATGTAAAAAAACAATTATAAAAACAAGTAATTAAGATAGGATACAACAAGGATAGTTTGAATATTTTAAAATTATAAAAATAACTAATTAAAAAAATTAATTAGTATTTATATCTTTTTAGGATACTTGAAGGATAGTTTAAATGTTTTAAAATTATAAAATTTATTTACAAAAAAAAAAAGCTACTTTCATTTCTTTTTATGATAGTTCACGGATAGTTTAACTGTTTTAAAATTATCAAATACAAATTATTTTATAAAAGCAAGTAATTAAGATTTCTGTTAAGGATACTTAAAGGAAAGTTTAAGTGTTTTAAAATTATCAAATAAAAATAAATTGTAAAAACAAGTAACTAGGATTTCTGTTTATGATACTTTTAGGATAGTTTTACATATTTGAAAATTATAAAAATTATTTATATAAAAAAGTAGCTATAATTTCTTTTTAGGATACAACAAGGATAGTTTAAATGTTTTAAAATTAAAAAACAATTAATTAAAAAATTTAATTAGGATTTCTGTCTGTTAAGAATATTTCAAGGATAGTTTAAATGTTTTAAAATTAAAAAAATTAATTAGGATTTCTGTCTGTTTAGGATACTTCAAGGATACTTTAAATGTTTTAAATTTATCAAATGTAAAAAACAATTATAAAAACAAGTAATTAAGATAGGATACAACAAGGATAGTTTGAATATTTTAAAATTATAAAAATAATTAATTAAAAAAATTAATTAGGATTTCTATCTGTTTAGGATACTTGAAGAATAGTTTAAATGTTTTAAATTTATAAAATTTATTAATTAAAAAAATTAATTAGGATTTCTGTCTATTTAGGATACTTCAAGGATAGTTTAAATGTTTTAAATTTGTCAAATCTAAAAAAAAACAATTATAAAAACAAGTAATTAAGATAGGATACAACAAGGATAGTTTGAATATTTTAAAATTATAAAAATAACTAATTAAAAAAATTAATTAGTATTTATATCTTTTTAGGATACTTGAA
>Ga0325414_1002942_pt1 | contig 17568 bp, 9 predicted proteins | sample PopdelMetagenome_8_FD_206183 | JGI IMG/M metagenome (GOLD analysis project Ga0325414, IMG submission 206183) | Populus deltoides microbial communities from Bellville, Georgia, United States - Leaf-PdKOR-R3 | ecosystem: Host-associated > Plants > Phyllosphere > Phylloplane/Leaf | place: USA... | reverse complement strand
TCATCTAAACTCGTTTTCAGTTCTTGTGATTGGACTAATAGAAATCCACGTGGTGAGATTCCAAACCAATTGAAATTGAATGCGTCTTTATTAGTGGCCACGTTGAATGGCCCCATTGCCACCGCCACTATCCTGGAATTTTTGAATTTTGAGTAATTTTCTTGACAGAAAAGGTGAGATTGCCGTGTGGGGGGTAGCGGTAAGTGTATAGGACACAAAATTCGACACGGCATAGCCTTCTACATTTGACTTTGAAAGTTTATTGACGATGGCTGCCTGCACGATGGCTGCGAAGTAATATAAATTATTCACTATCAAACCAGGAAAACACAAGACATCCATGTTTACTATTCACCGTAACAATGCAAGCATGGAATCTCAAGCATGCTAGTATCTTTCGCTCTTAATAATGTTGGAGAATTTGCATCAATTTAATATATATATATATATATATATATATATATATATATGTCAAGCATAGAATATGTTTAATACATAACAAAAAGAATTTGAAAACCGTCTTAACATTTATCAATCTTATTGTCTTTTATGTGCAATTAATGAAGGGTAAATTCAGATGGAGTCGAAATGGGCTGAAACTAAGACTAAAAATAAATGGACCAGAAATGGGCAGAATCAGCTATAGGTTCTTTGGATTTGGAACCCCCTGAAGGCCCTTTTTTCCATGTGTCTATCTCATTTTCTCAAAGTGGATCCAAGAAAGAAATAACTAATAAAACTATACTATATTTCTTATGTATCATAAAAAAAATTTAATATAAAATCACATCATAAATATCTAGAAGTATCACTAATGCCAAATGAAAAAAAGAGGACAGACAACATAGATATTGTTGTCCTGATAGATTGTCTATAATTTCTATAATCATGCATTCAGATGTTTTTCAAACGGTAAGGATTGGGTTCTAAGGTCCTCAAGGGGCGTAACGTGATGGCAAAAGGTTTGAGATCTGCACAGCAGATCTCGAGTTCGAGTCAGGACGTGCACCTCTTGTAAGAGCCTGGGACAGCCGGGGTTTTATTCCCTCACCTGGGCCCACAGTGCGCTTTCCGGGGAGGTGAGGTTTCCTCGAATAAAAAAAAAAATTTCTAAGGAAATTTTGTAAATTTTTTTTTTAATGGATACTTTGAAGATATCCTTATTATTATATACAAAAAATTATCTTAATTTAAAAAATTAATTTGTTACGTGAGACGTAGAAAACAATTTTTATATTACTCTTCAACAATTTCCACTGAAAATAAACATTGAATGTACAAAAGTTTTTGCAAAAACAAAGAATTTTTCTTTTATTTGGGAGGAGGGGAGTTATTAAGTGCTGATTGGAGAATTTAACGACATTTTGTTGTCGATGTTGCAAAAAGGGAAAAAAATAAATAAATCGCCGTCCGTTGCCTTTGTTATATAAATCATCGATGGAACACATTAGTCAAATTACTTGATATACCATATATCTTATAGTATAATTATTTTATCAAATATTCAGCCGTTATCATAACATTTTAATAATATCACGGTTTAAAAACATGAAATTTCATTAATATTGCAGTTGTAAACCGCGATATTATTAAAATATTATATTTTTGAATAGCGATATCTTTAAAGTGTGTTATTTTACCAAAACTTTTTTATCATGTTTTATTTCAGCATTTAATTATATTTTGGGTGCTAATTGCCTTGTTTATCCCTCTCATTTTCACCATTTGATTTTAAATAGTTATGTGACCTGTACTGTCAAATATTTTTATTTTCATTAAAAAAATTATATATGCAGGTCTTTTCAACGTATTTTTGTAGTTCAAAAAATTAAATACAAATCTAAAATTTTATGCACATATGTAATTAAATAATCTGAGAACTATGAGCACTAATAAATAAATAAATAATCAACGACACCTAAAAATAAAACTTGAAAAATCGAGAAATAAATGTAGATCAAGATATTTAATCTCGCAAGACAAACTATTTACTCTGTCATGTTAGCTAATTTTTGTTTATTAAAACATTTTTTTTATTTAATCACACAATAATAGAAATAAACAAATATATTAAATTGATTGAATAAAAAAAAAGAATAATATGCAAGATTACACATATTAGAAATATCATATGAAAATAATAATTTTTATTTTAAAAAATATAGTTCATCTATACAAAAAGATAAAAAAAAAATCATAGATGAATCAGAAAAATCTTTTCAAAAATTAAACGCATAACCAAAAAATCACCTTCATTTAAAAGAGACTCTCTAAACAAAATAAAAAAAATGGTAAATGTAAATATAATTAAGTTTTTTAAAAAATAAAAAAGAAGCATCAATTGAAATAGAAAAAATTAGGAAAAAAGGGTCAGGCCAACCTTACAAGCCCATTTCACCAGGGTCCACGCGCAGGCCCTTTTTTCTTAATTGCACCTAGGGTGGACGACATGTCATTCGCCTTAACTTTTTTTTATATAAAAAAACCAGATAGCGTGTTGTCTGTTTTCTTCAAATTTTCGATCATTATTGTGGCTGAAAAATCAGGGTTTATGTTCTTTTGAACTAAAACACCTATAAAACACCTTAAAAACCATAATAAACCTATCTATGGCTTAAAAACCTAAAAAACAGCCCAAAAAACCAAACTTAACTGGAAACCAAAAATCAACTCGAGCTCAAATCTACTTTTTCACGAACTTTTAAGGTACAAAAATACCTAATATGAACTCATCTCATTAAATGAAACAAATTGACATAAATATAGTCTATTTTGGCCGTCTAAATCAATGTCAATGCGTGTTTCGCTCTCTACTGCCAGAATCTGGCGATCTCTCTCTCTCCTCCCTTAACCAGGGATCAAAAAATAACAAAAATAATTTTTTGTACCAAAATGGGATTGAAAAAAATTTGAGGGGCTAAAATTGCATAATTTGTGTGATTTTTTATGTTGGAGGACCAAAATATATCTTTTTTAAAACTTATGACACATCATCCATGTTTGTCGTATTTTACACTAACTCGCCTAAAAAGTTTGAAAATCAAATTTTAATTTTTTTTTTGCACAATTCATTTACATAAAATATGATACGATACACATTGAAAATCCCACAGCATTTAAATTATAGATAATAATGGAGGGTAGGGTTGGAATCTTTCTAAGTTTGACGTTCTACCTTTCATATTGTTACATCAATCTACATTAATCAGGATAATCCTGTTGTCAACGCCTGTCACTTTAAATATGAAAGAAAAGAATTTGGTAGGTTTTTAAGGATTTTCTTACTGGTCGCTGAATGACTAGGAAGTGTTTTTTTTTTTTTTTGTCACATCTTTATTAGGTATACTCTCTCTATATAGAAATTTATGATGCATAGATGTTTTTTAAATTATGGGTTTGAGCTTTTTTATTATACGTATCAAATCAAATTAAATCAAAACATGAAATGAACTAGCAATCCACAACAATAAGCAAGAAAAGACAGGAAAAGCACTAAACAAAATACGACATAAAAATATTAAGACTTAATGTTGAAGTGGATGAAAAAAACGCATATCAATCCTATACATGCTCAGATATTGAAGCAAAACGCAAAACCATGTCTCTGTTTTACCTCAACTATCATTGCATCAAGTTAGAAAGCATATAAGGCATATCCTAACTAAAAATTATACATGGATTTTCACTACTAGAATTTTTAGATTTACCGATAAAATTTTTTATCGATATTTATACTCATAGTTTATCGGCATGGATTTTCCTGACGGACTCATGGACAAAAATAATTCGTTAGAAAAATTCTCGTCAGTGATTTGTGGTCTGTCGATGAGTCCGTCAATAATAAATTTACCGATAGATTAACCACAAATCTGGATCGAGATCTGGATGGGTAGAAGAATCGTCATCGTATCTCTCCTTCAACCGGATGTTATATGTATCCTAGAAAAAAAAGTCAGCAAATTCAAAAAAATAATAACTTGAGAAAAAAATGGTTGAAAACCAACATACCACAAAGTGTTGAGCTCAACTATTTACGAGTTGTTGCACCCCTTTTTTGTTGTCATAAATCCACACGTGCGTTTCCATAAAAAGCTTCATCGGGCTTGGCTTGCGTCCAAGAACCGTAGCCTTCAAGAGAAAATTATTGTTAGTTAAATATATTTATAAAAAAACAACAAATAAAAAAATAGATATAATGGAAAAAGAATCGTACCATCCGCTTAGCATGCAATACAGATGGAACGGACCTGCCGGTGTGTGGTAACAGAACTGTGATCATGCTGGTTCCGGTTCTCCGCACTGAAGTGTGATCATCATAAAAAATGTTCAGAAGTCACGTGCTTAATAAATTCCACCCATACAACCTCTAAGACGTACGACGGTCTGAAATCCTTCTAAGCTACCACCTCTTTCCAGTCTGGAAGCTCTCTTTCTTTCATATATATTTTTAGCTTTCTTTTGCATCTCGTACCAAAAATCACGCAACCTATATGGTAAAAATGAGTTATCTATTAGTAAATGAAAAGTAAAATTGAATAAAAGGATTAAAAGTTTTTATCTTGATTCCAATCTTACCTAGTTGCAGCATGATTCTCTCAAACCCTCATTCCAATAGCGTTGTCAGCTCACCCATTCAAATTTTTCTTTACAATTAAAATTGGTAAAGATAAATTTCATTAATATTAATAAACTAACTAAATTTAAATAAAAAAATATTTAAGTTAATACTAACCTTAAACCTTTCGAATCATGTATCAATCATAGGTTTCTATTTAGGATATTTGGAAACATGACTCAATTGAAACAATGGAATTTTCATCATCGATGTTATGGTTTTGGCAACCTCAATTTTTGTAAACCTAAAATTGCATTTGTTAATTGAAATTAATTTTAAAAAATTATTAACATGTCGTTGCGAAGAGAAAACAAACTTGCATTGAAAAGTCGTTCTTCCACCGAGCCTGGTACTTCCAGGTAAATGGGTCTTGTTGTCAAGGGACCCCTCTCGATATGGATGCATCATACTCATCGAGCCTGTGTAGAGCGTGGTCGCCTGTGTCTCAGGTGCTTGCTCTTGGTCGACACCTAACGACTCATGGTTATGAGAAGCACTGTTAGAAGAACTAGTAGTGATCATGTTTGTACGATACACTATTTACTTTCCCCTGGGAATCTACACAAATTAAAGGATTAAGATACTATATATTATTCCTAGTTTTTTAAAAAATTGACAACACTTTTTCTATATGAGAGACTACCCAAAATTTTATTCAATTTGTTTCCTTGTCATTAGGTGAAGAGTTCACTCAACTTCTACTCAACCTAGTTTTTGAATTTTTTTCTATTAATACATATATAACCAATTGAAGATAAATTAATCACTACTAAAATTTTGAAATAGGATTATTATGCGATGACCCTATTTAGTAAAATTTTGTGTTGCTTATGCTTGTTATCTTTCTTATGTTGTTTTCATTTACATTAGTTGGTATTAGTGCCCACCAATTTTTGGTGGTTAGTTGTTGTGTGCTATTAAATAACCATGGTTAGAAAAGATAACAAAACAAAACATTCTCATGTAAGAGGGGGTGATGGGATTCCTTATTGGGAAATAGACGTTCAAGAATTGATGATAGAATACATGTAAGGATAGATTGTAGAATTAACTTGTCAATTGATAAATGTGAGAATCCTAAAAAATCATGTGGAAAGTGATCATGAATTCATTGCTAGATTTGAAATACCATTTCAAATGCAAGAGTAGATGAGGCAACCTCTTGATTAGGATGAGTATTATGAAGATTTTGGTGATCCATTTATGATAAGATAGATATGGATTCATATTTTTCACCAATTATAAAGTTTATTTTGATGATGATTATGCTGATAATAATACAATTAACAATGATAATAATGGTTATGATGATGTCATCAATAATATCCTAATTGATAAGTTAGAATTAATTGCCAAGATGACATTAAAGGCACTCGACAATGTTTTTTGTTGATTTGGGATTATCTTGATCTTTTTTATTACAAGCTTACTATCATCATGAAAATAGGTTTGTTCAAAGGTTATATGATTTAACACATGTTAAAGAAGCAAGTTTGAGGTTTGCGATTCATTACTTTAGAAGTAAATAAAAGAGATATAAATTTCTAATTATTGTTTCTTATACAAATTTTAAAATGAAAGTACTCAAGTTGATATTTAAAATTCTTATACACTTCAAGCAAAGAAACAAAAGGGGTTAGAGAGTTTTGAATGAACATCTTTAAGATCAAGACAAGAACAATTTGAATTCGAGCACTAGTTCTCTCCGACTCATAAGAGAACATTATTTATTTCCTAGTTATTTTTATTTATATTTTGTTTAGGAAAATATTTTCCTTTATGATGATTTTTTTTGTTTTCTTATTTAGTTTAGAAAACCAAACATTATGCTTGATAATTTTATTTTTTCTACTTTGTTTAGGAATTCCTAGAATAACTCTATATTATTTACTAAGAACTTTTTTCTCTTCAGGATAAACCTAGAATTAATATAAATAAAGTTGTTTAACTTATATTTCAAGAGAATACTTGAAAAGAAAATATTCAGTAATAAAATCTTGAATTACAGTTTCATGATGATGATCATATTCAACAGAATTAATTGTTCCTTGTGTTTGTTATCTTTTTTGTGTTATTTATGGCTGCATCATTTGTTAGTACAACATACTATTTATTTCTATAGAAAAGGTGGAAAAGAAAAATGTTAGGTGACAATTAAAATCTTAAATGGAGTCGTCGTCATGCAAACTTTAAAGACAACCATGAAAATTAAACAAATTAAAAAAAATTGGTGTAAATATGTTTTCTTAGAGAGGCAAATGCATGACTATTATGAAAATTTTGAAAACGTAAAAGAAAAGAATTAAAATATTTTAAACCTTTAGAGGTACCATGGTCCCCTTATAGCACTGAGCCCAGATATTATAGGTCTAGCGAGCTGGTAGATCTACCAACTTCGAGCTCAGCCAAGTACTAAACCCATGCTCTTTTTATCTCCAAAGAATATTAGGCTCGATAATTACTATGATAAGTCAAAGATATTTTACTTTGATAAGTTAGAGTTATTTTATATTTTCCACTGCATATTAATTTATTTTTAGTCTCTCCCTAAAATATCATTGCATTTTTCTATCAAAAAATTGCTTACTAAAGCATCAGAAAGTCTTTAAATTCACCAATAGGGACTTTTTATAAGTATCAGAAACCATCCACTTTAATTACGAAGAATGGATCAGATTGTCAGAACAAAAAGGTTAATTGATTATCCAAGATATAAGACTTGCCCCAAAGCTACTTGGATTTTTTAAAACTATATCAATGGCGTCATCTGTGGAAAATTGATAAAAAACCATTGTGTGTTCTATAAAGAGCCAGGTTATGGATGTCTATAATCACCATCAAAGGTAGACTATCAAAGCTCTATCACAATGAGATGTTTTAAGAACTTTTCTATAATTGTTGGCACACCTACATCGTTCGTGCATTGACAATTCTTCATTATGGGTCTAGCAAGCTACTAGACCTATCACTCCAAGCTCAGCCAAGCATTGAGCCCATACTCTTTTTAACTTCAAAATATCTTAGGCTCTATAATTACTGTGACAAGTCAGATATTTTACTCTGATAAGTCATAGTTATTTTATCCCGACGAGTTAGAGATTTGTTGCTTATATTTTAGCCCCTCCTCCTTAAAAAGAGTCTAATGGGCTATAAAGACATTAGGAATCCTTCAAACGTGAGGTGTTGAATTTGGATTTTCCACTGCATATTTATTTTCAATCTCTCTCTAAAATATCATTGTATTTTTCTCTTAAAAAATGTGCTTACTGAAGCATCTGAGAGTCCTCAAATTCAACAACAGGGATGTTTTGCAGGTATTAGACACCAATCATAGTGGGTAGAAAAAGTGGATCAAATTGCCAGAATTAAAAGGTTAACCGATTATCCAAGACATAAGCTTTGTCCCTAAGCTTCTTAGATTTTTTAGAACTATATTAGTGGCGTCATCTGTGGAAAATTGATTAAAAAAACATTGTGAGTTCTATTAAGAGTCGAGGTATGGATATCCCTAATCACCATCAAAGGTAAACTATCAAAGCACTATCACAACAAGATGTTTTATGGACATTTTTATAATTGTTAGCACGCCTGTTTCGTCCATGCATCAACAATTCTTCATTATATTGGAAAATGTTTATGGTAATTTGATCACTCCAAGTTAAAGTAGGATTTCTTTCTACTTGCTTGTGGGCTTAGTAAGGCGAGAAGATGTTGCTCATGAATATGTCAAATCCACAAATGCAGTTGGAGTCTCGAGATTTTGGAAAGCTTTTAATAATACAAGTGAATTATTTGTTCAAACCATTTAATTTGAAAGGTCTATTTGACCACCGTCTAGAGGACATTTATTAGAGAAACCTTATTATCTTCCTTTTTCGGACTGAGACTATGATCTTAGTAGAAATGTCATAAAATTGATTACACCTCAATAAGGGGATAAAAATGTATTATGGTCACTAACTAAGAATGTAAGTTTCTTATATATAAATTAAATTGTTGAAAGTGACGGTGCTTTTTGTTCTTCAAGTGTTCCCTAGGACATAAGCCCCTTAACTTTTCAAAGATAGGATGGACTCATTCTCCATAATGTGATTGCATAAATTACTTTGGAAGGAGTCAACATCTATTTAGTGTTGCATCAGGATTTACATTGGAAGGGATTAACATGGTCTCCCTAGTGCAATCACACATCTCTCCAAGGATAAGATGAACACTGCTTTAACAACGGGGATGGATACGGTCTTCGCCTCAACCTTCTAATGATGGAATGGATTCACTCTTTTTTAGTGCAATCGCACAAATTAGTTTGGAAGGAATTCATGTCTCCCTAGTGTTATAACACAATTTACCTTGGAAAGGATTAACATGGTCTTCCTAGTGTAATCACAAATTTCTTCAAGGATGAGATGAACATTGCCTTAACAACGAGAATGGATATGGTCTCTCCACGACATAAGTCCTTTAACCTTCCAGTAATGGGATGAATTCACTCTTTCTAATGCGATTGCATGAATTACTTTGGAAGGAATCGATGCCTCCTTAGTGCTACAACACAAATTGCTTTGGAAAGGATTGACATGGTCTCCCTAGTACAATCACACATCTCTCAAAGAATGAGATGGAAGCCGCCACAAAAGTAAGAATGAACTTTGTTCACCCGATACATTTACTCTCTCCAAAGACAAGACAAATTAGGTTTCTTCACAATCCACTACTGATACATCCGGACTGATAAGAGGACACTTACGAGAGAGAACTCTTCTAAGTTTCAGGAAAAAGGCAGAACCCTTTTAAACCCTGTTAAGATTGGACAATCCAAAGTTTAAAAATGAGAAATATTCAACTAAGTATGAGCATTAGACTAAAAAATTAATTAAATATAGGCATTAGACTAAAAAATATTCAAATAAGTGTGAACATTGGACCCATATAAAATCTCTACACAAGGGCTCTATATCCATGCAAACTAATATTGAGATAATTAAACTTTATAAAAGAGAATTTCTATTAAAAGAGAACTCATCCCCACAAGACCGAGGAAAAAAAAGATATACATACAAAAAAGGGCTTAATAATATAGCCCAGGTTCCTCAACTAGGTACTCGTCACACTGGGCAACAACAACCGTGACTAGGAACACCTCTGCAAAGTCAAGAACCGGGACATGATGGAAAGTTGCACTAAAATCCACTTATACTCCCCTTAAGAGATTAAAGAAATATAGGTTGGATATGACAAGAAATATCTTGTCTCCCACCGTCTTAGTCAAAGCTACCGACCTTCTAAAACACTCTAGGAGGTCTCTAAGTGAGTCTCTTAAAGCTTTCAACTTAGCATGGGAATGTTGGGCTTCTTTCTTGGCAGCAACAAACTCAGCCCGTAGACTATATTGGGAGGCCTCGCTTCAAGAAGCTCTTGTCTTAGAGGGACCACTTGGTTATAGGCGGCCTGAAGTGATTTTTTCATTGTATCCTAGCTCAAAGGCAATGCCCTATGTTTTGTCCTTCAGTGTGGAATAAGCCACCTTAAAGCTCTATAGATCAGCCTCTACAATAGTTTTTCTTTTTTGCAGCCATTCAAATACAACTTGATTTGCCCTATTCACAGCTACAGTCTCCCTCACATGCCCCTTTTCGGCCATTTAGTGTCTCTGAGAGTGGGTTCACATCATGAAGGCTTGCTAATGGTTGATGTTAAAAAATGGTAATCATAAAAACAAACCAAAAAAGAAATAGGAGAGTTCCTTTCGTTAAAAGCCATTTATCTAGTTAAAGTCAAATGATGGTGGAAGCTTTCATCAAACATTATGGAGACGAGATGCTAAGGATCCTCTCTAGCACTCTTACCACCTCGAGGCCAACCTTCCTAAGACCTCACATCTCACCAATAATAGATTCAATGAACTGCCTCTTATCATCTTTCATGATTGAAATATTGAAAGGCATACGACTAAAACCCAAATCGACAAAAACATCCTTAAACTCCTTAGTGCCAACCCCAATAGAAGTCCCAGTTGTTGTTTCCTCAGCTAACAAAATAGGAAGCCAAGGCAAAGGAAATACCACTGTAGGAGCCTCAATCGGTAAGGCTGGAGCATAAGTTTACACTAGGGTTGAGGCTCCCCTCCTCTTAAAACGGGTGGCAATACTCATAATCACTATAGAGAGAGTCAAGTTTACTTTTTTGCTGGCTGGGGGAAGATCACTACCCCCGACTTCTACAAGGGTTATGACCCCCACCATTATCCTATTAAAGATGGAACATTTAGGAGCGGGGAGCTCACTAAAAATAATAAGGGATTCCCTCACCACCTTTTCACCTCTGCCTTCGCTAACTGCTGGAGACAAACACACCCATGGTAAACTTTCTTCAATAAGCCTTATTAAAGCTTCTCCTTCTCTTTTAGCTATCAGTCATGTAGAGACAAAAACAAAACAAAAGGTTAGAATCAGGGTAATAGAAAAAAGGCCGGAAGCAAGGCAGGGAAGCAACATACTTTGAAAAATGGTCTGGTAGTATTGTTTGGCCATCCTATTAACTTCATATTCAGTTGAAGTTGAGGCCAACATATAACACAATTCTTCTTCTCATCCAAGCTCAAATGAGGCTTGTTATTTACTTTATTAGGGATCCTTTAGTCGTGGGAAAAACCCCAAATTAGTCGCAATCCTTCTCTAAGATTAATTATCCCAATGAATCTTATAACCAACCATATTCCTCTTAACTTCTTAACATGCACCATCTTTTTAGCCAACATGTTCTTCATAATGCCATTATTTCTGTTGGCAAAGTTGAAGAACCACTGCATGTCATTGCTACCATGGATGCTAGTAACCAATTGATAGTAGCTTATAAAAACTTTGACCATATGTTCGAGCCCAATGATCCAATAAAAATTTTCAAAGAAGGAAAAAATTATTCATCCATTGGGATACAGCTAGCCTAGACCTAATTGGTAGTAACCAGACACCTCCCTCATGAACCCTTAAAGAGGGAAGGAATACCACATTATGTATATACAAATGGGGCAGTGATTTCAAAATAACCCTAGGTGGAGCCTAGGGTCTGCTTGTTGATACGCAATGCAAGGTTGGGCATCTAAGACATATACTCTTCAAGTTAGTGATGAGCCACAAACTTTACATCCCCAACCCTTACATTGCTAAGGACGTCTTCTATAGGAGTTTGGAGCAACCTCCTTTTATCTTGAGTATCTCTCACAAGAGTAGGAGAAGAACTCCTGTAAGAACTTCTTTCCTAACTATATCTAGCATGGGCAGGGGAAGGACTCCTGCGAGAAGGTTTTCACACCTCCTTACTAGAGGAGGATATCAATGTAGCTCCCCCTCTTGTCCTATGACCTAATCTAATGGACCCTTGTCCCTTTTTGTTTCTTTCAGGCTTGAGTTGAAACTTGAACTCCTCATCGGGGACAAGAGCACCTCTTTTTTTGGAAACAAACCTAATGTTTCTAGAGTCTATTTGTTCTCTTTAAAAGAAAGATAGAGAAACAAGTTCTGATAAAAGAAGTGTTTGAAGTAGGTTTTTCTCCTCTTGGATTAGAGTAAAGATGATTTAGGGTCTTGTTGTGAGAGTAGATTTTAAAAAATCATAGAAAGTAAAAGTAAAAGAAAAGTAACAAATAAGAATGACATGATTATAAAGAAAAAATATTCTCATTCCCACCGCCAGATGAAATACCTTTCATATCATCATAGATCTAAAAATATCCACTGAATTACCACATTCAAAGTCAGCTACCATTTTATTTGCCAAGGGACACTTTCTCCCAATAAAGGCAAACCATCTGGACTTGAAGATCCTAGTAGTCCTATGTGGGACACGTAAAATCTCATGGGGAAGGTGGAAAGGGTTTCATCTACTGCTGACAAAGACTTTCAAAATCCTTGCATATAATATACAAAGAATTAGGGGCTACTGATAGAACAATATTTTTTTGCTTTTACTTGGGCTTTTTTTCCTAAAAGAATAACCAAAGACAAGGTAATAATCCAACACTTTTGTGCTCAGCCAACACTAAGCCTGGATATCTATAAGTCTGACAAACTGTTGGCGGTTTCTAGTCGATAAGGTTGCTCTAACCTCATTATCTTAAGTTTCAAATATGGACAATAATTTGAATCATGGGTTTTAAATCAGGTGACGACTTGGAAAGGCTTCAAATTGGTACATCAAGCTCGGAAGAAGTGTTTATCCATTGCCCCAAGATAAATATTTCTTGTTCTTCATCACATGTAGTCAAAGAGTTCTAGACCCCTGGCCCACACCATCAGCTTTCACACTAAAAATTCATCAATTCATTTCACATGTTAAGCTAGCTGACTAATGTGACCAAAATAATAGGCAAGAAAGATAAAAGAGAGTATAAATTTGTTTTGAGAAGTTAATTTTGTCACTCTTACCTAACGAGACCATCTTTAAACCAGAGACGAAACAGCTCATTAGTTAGGCAACCAAATTAAACATCCATGAAAGGTCTTACACTAGTTTCTTTATGTTCCATCTTCTTCATCTTCACACCCTCCGATGGTGCAGATACCATAGCTGTAAACCAGTCAATCATAGATGGAGAGACCATAGTTTCAGCTGGGAGCAACTTTGAGCTAGGATTTTTTAGCCCTCGAAGTACACGTTTGCGTTATGTAGGAATATGGTACAAGTTCTCTAGTGAGACTCTGGTTTGGGTTGCCAACAGAGAAGCACCGCTCAATGACACATCAGGTGTTTTGCAAGTGACCAGAAAGGGAATCCTTGTCCTTCTTAATTCAACAAATGTTGTTTTATGGTCTACTAATACATCAAGAGTGCCGCAGAATCCAGTAGCTCAGCTTTTGGATTCAGGAAATCTTGTTATAAGAGAAGCAAATGATACAAACGAGGATGATTACTTGTGGGATAGTTTTGACTATCCAGGTAACACGTTTTTGCCAGGCCTCAAGTTTGGCAGAAACTTGATTACTGGCCTTGATCGGTACTTGGTGTCATGGAAAAGCACTAATGATCCTTCGTTGGGTGATTCTACAACTATGCTTGATCCTGGTGGATATCCGCAGATATTTATCAGGGTTGGTGAGAACATAGTTTTCCGATCAGGACCATGGAATGGTCTTAAATTCAGTGGGATGCCTAATTTGAAACCGAACCCAATTTACACATACGAGTTTGTTTACAATGAGAAGGAGATTTATTACAGGTACGATCTGACAGACAGTTCAGTTGTGACGCGTATGTTGCTGACCAATGATGGGATTTTGCAGCGTTTCACCTGGACTAGTAGCACAAGAACATGGAATCTGTACTTGACAGCCCAGATGGATAATTGTGATAGGTATGCAGTATGTGGCGCATATGGAATTTGTAACATCGACAATTCCCCTGCTTGTGCATGCTTGGACGGATTTCAGCCAAAGTCTCGTCAAGATTGGGATTCTGGGGATTGGTCTGGAGGATGTGTTAGGAAGAATGAATCAATTTGCAGGGCAGGAGAGGGTTTTCAGAAGGTAACAAGTGTGAAATTGCCAGATACAAGGACATCCTCGTTTAATATGACAATGGACCTTGAAGAATGTCGAAGGGTTTGCTTGATGAATTGTTCTTGCACAGCTTATTCGACTTTGAATATAACAGATGGAACTGGATGCTTGCTTTGGTTTGAGGATCTTCTTGATATCAGAGAGTACACTGAAACTGGACAAGATTTTTACATTAGATTATCTGCCTCTGATTTAGGTATGAATTCTTTCATATTATTTTCTTGGTCTGTTAGATTATTTTCTTTCATTTCAGTCACATGTTAACACAAATTCCACTAGTGCTGCAGATGCTTTAGACCTATGGATACCTTTTGATTTCCAATATGAGAAGGCCAAAGAACATAATTGAATGCACACGGGATTTATTTTTTATTTCTTCTTTCTTGTTATTGATTGTTAAATGTTAGAGCCCACATGAAGTCTAATTCTTCTTTCATTTTCTTTTTTTATTGAGCATGGATTTTGGTAGTAGATACAAACGTCCTGAGCTAAAACAGAAAGGACCCGTGTCAAATTTTATTAGCAAGAACTCAATAATTCACACCCCAACTACTTAAAAATTATCTACGATTCAGTAAACATTGAAAATTTCACAGGGAAGAATCCAAACTGATCAAACCTATGCATATTGAACAAGACTTATTTGTATAGTATATCAACGAGTCCATTTCGGGGTGGATCAATATAGAAAAATGCTACCATTTCTAGCTGTATTTTAATTTGCTTTGACGAAGAAAATTGTAAAGACTTTTTTGTCTCAGGTGAACTTCCAATTGGTTATCACAATTTTTAATTAAGGTAGTGGGAAATTGAATAACATTATGGTTGTTTAATTTTTTATGATTTCTAGTTGAAAACTTAGTAGTACTGGAAACTGAAATCAATACCAGTGCACAAAACACATTTCCTGTATTTATATTATTTAAGCTTTACTGATTTTAAAACTTGGTCATGTTGGCTATGCAGAGCCAACTAGAAGTCCTAAGAGGACGACGCGAGTGTGGATTATAGCCATCTGTTTGTTGGTTGCTGGAATTACCATCCTAGGCGTTTGCCTGCTGTTTCTGATGAGGAGGAGGAAGATGAAGACAGTAGGTAATTTCTATCAAACCCTCTAATTGACGCTGCTGGTTGTTGATTCAATGGGTAGGGAAAGGAATTATTGCATTGGATATTAATGCAATGCAGATTACTCTTTGGTATACTTGATGACTTCCATATCTGTTCTGGTTGTTTACAAAACCTGATGATCACCATGATGGAAGAATTCCTATGCTGCTATTGTTTAATTAAGATTGGGGAAGAGTCTGAACTAGCATTTTAATTTTAAGATATATAAACTTGATGACATACATGATGGCTAGTTTATTTCTGCAAGAAGTACGCAAAAGAAATTCAAAGAAAAACGTAGACCTGTTTGATTTATGCAATGCATTTCCCATTTACAGCAAGGATGGTTTCGATGCAAGAAAGAGACTACTCAATTAATAGCACCGGTAAAGATTTAGAGCTTCCAGTATTTGACTTCGCAACCATAGCTATTGCCACGAGCAATTTCTCGGGGGCCAATAAGCTTGGAGAGGGTGGATTCGGACCTGTCTACAAGGTAAAGCTTTGGATGAGAGGATTTGCTGATAGTTCATGACACCAATGTATACGGTGCTAGTCAATTTTGATACAGGGTTACAGTGACTAGTTCAAATAATCTTTCAGGGCAAGCTAGAAGATGGACAAGAGATAGCCGTGAAAAGGCTTTCAAAGACTTCGACACAAGGACTTGATGAATTCAAGAACGAAGTTATATGCATTGCGAAACTTCAACACCGAAATCTTGTCAAGCTTCTTGGTTGCTGCATTGAATCCGAAGAAACAATGTTGGTCTATGAATATATGCCTAACAAAAGCTTGGATGCCTTCATCTTTGGTATGGCCATCTCAAGACTTCAATCTAATTAGTTGACTTGTTACTAATAGCATATTGAAAACTGCAATGATCTTAGTCACTGCCAATAGTGCCACCAAAATATTAAGTTATACATAGTGTGAGATATTGATATTATTGAAACATATTCTGTTGTTTTACTCAATTACACTTTACCTTGTAATTAATTTTATCGTGATAACATTCATACTCATGATCATTTAATCATCAAGATCATGTCAATCTAAAAACTTTAACGTTTAGAAAATGCTTCAACATATAATTTATATTATTCTATAATATTATTAACATCCATCAAAATACTTTCAGATCAAAAGCAGAGCAAGTTATTGGACTGGTCTATGAGGTACAACATTATCAATGGGGTAGCTCGAGGACTTCTTTACCTCCATCAAGATTCCCGGCTAAGAATCATTCACAGAGATCTAAAAGCCAGCAATATACTTGTGGACTACGATATGAACCCAAAAATCTCAGATTTTGGCATGGCCAGGAGTTTTGGTGGAAATGAAATTCAGGGAAACACAAAACGAGTAGTTGGAACATAGTAAGCATTTCAAACTGGCTGCATAGTTTCAAGTTTTCTCTGCTTGCAACATTAATAACTTTGTTAAACAATTTCTTGCAGTGGTTACATGTCTCCAGAATATGCAACTGACGGGATCTTTTCTATAAAATCCGATGTATTTAGTTTCGGTGTTTTGGTGCTAGAGATAGTAAATGGGAAGAGAAATAGAGGATTCATTCATCAAGACCATAAGCACAACCTTCTTGGTCATGTAAGTATCAACGTGAATACCTTTCTTTTTTCTTCTGTCATATTAAACCTCTTCTGGTTCCTCAAATGAATTTGGTCTTGGAATACAGGCATGGAAACTTTACAAGGAAGAAAGGTCATTCGAGCTAATCAGCGATTCTTTAAAAGACACCTGCAACTTATCCGAAGTTTTGCGGGTGATCCATGTGGGTCTACTGTGTGTGCAACAAGCTCCTGAGGATAGGCCTACTATGTCAACTGTGGTGCTAATGTTAAGTAGTAACATCGCATTGCCTGACCCTAAAGAGCCTGGATTTTTCACAGAAAGGAAACTATTCGATCATGAGTCTTCATCTAGCAAGGTTGATACATGTTCCGCGAACGAAATTACCATCACATTGTTAACTGCTCGATGACAGATTATTTTTTTACAAACGTTTTTATAAATTGTATCAGGAAGAGGTATGTATTCTTAATTTTCTGTCAGTCCTTTCTTCTTCACCGAGGAAAAAGTTTGGGGCAAAAATGACGTGGGGTACTTTCTTTATTATTGACATAATTATTTATATTGTACAACTTTTAAAATTATTAAATTTTCTAGGTTTTGAGTAATTCTGGATGAATCCAATGCGTAATTTAATAAAATTTAGAATAATTTTTATCAGATTATTAAATGAAACTGAAATTTTACCAGATTGTC
>Ga0325414_1002940_pt1 | contig 17572 bp, 9 predicted proteins | sample PopdelMetagenome_8_FD_206183 | JGI IMG/M metagenome (GOLD analysis project Ga0325414, IMG submission 206183) | Populus deltoides microbial communities from Bellville, Georgia, United States - Leaf-PdKOR-R3 | ecosystem: Host-associated > Plants > Phyllosphere > Phylloplane/Leaf | place: USA... | reverse complement strand
TTGTCCCCTCTCAAAAGAAATTTATTTCCTCAAGACTTACGAATTTATGATTTCGTCCCTTTAATTTTTGTAGTGATGGATGTGCTGTGCTGTGACATAATCAATCTATTAACAATGCTGTTTTCTAACATTGGCAGTTTTCTCATTAATATCAAAACTAACAAGTAATTTTTTCTCTTACCAGGTATTCCATCTAGCAATCAATACTGTTTTATCCCAGAAACCCTACAAGGACAAGTACACTGCTCGTTACAGAAACTTGAAGCGTGGAATGCGATTAGCTGAGCTCTATGAACCTTATGTGTTCTTTAAGGGCATGTAAGGATATAGTCATTGAATTCCATTGATATATCTTATAGTTTGAATGAATATTACATAGATTAGCGCATAATAAATTAAATTTATCTTTTTTTTACTCAGATTCGATATTGACACCAACTCGGAAGAGTTGCAGATTGCTGCAAGAGAGACTTGTTCAGAAGCAGATGCCTTCAACTTTGACCCCACAGGTGTTCATTGGGAAGCTTACATGATGGATGTTCATTTTCCTGGTCTCGTAAAATACGTGCTCAAATGATATATTGCCAGAGAGCAATTGCACGGCGACATTTGGGCATACTGTTCCTACGAACTGTCTTGTAATTGATTTTGTGATGGTGTTTTTTATTATGATGAAAAATAAAATTAGTGGACAAAATAAATTATCCAATAAAAGTGAAATCTAATATATCAAGTTTATGTTGTTAAAGACTTGTAATTTTTTTTTTTAAATATGCTATTTTTTCTTAATGTTTTTTTTTTTTTGTTAAATGCCTGAATATATGGTTATATAATTTGAAAAATATATCACTCGTATATATAATATCCAGGAAAAGGAGGCCACTTGAGCAAGTTCTCTGAAGAAGAAGATGAACAATCATCTTCAAAACGACGCTGTTTTGGCCAATCGCATTTTAGTCCTTTAACGGGTGATTTATTCCTAATTACACCCTGATTGGTTCCAAACTTTCAATTTTGTTTAATTTTACCCTTGACAAACTTCAATTCAAGCCCCAGATTTCAGTGTCTTTTTCCCTTTGATCCTTGGTTTTGAATTTATGCAATTTGACCCTCAATTGATCAATAAACTTTTAATTTTTTCAATTTGGCCCCTGATTCGGTCAATTTCAGTTCCTTTATTTACACACCTTTTCCAGTTTGATTCTTGGTTTCGGATTTCTTCAATAAAGTTCTTAATTGGCCATCAAAATTTAATATTTATGCAATTAAGCCCTTGATTTGACCAAATCAACTCTTAAAAATTTATAATTTAACCCTTAAACTTTAACTTCTTTCAATTAAAGCCTAAATTTACTTAAAAATCAATTTTCTTGCAATTAAACCCTCTATAAAAATCAATTAAACCTTCAATAAAATTTAATCGAGTTCATAAACATCTGATTTTGGACTTTTCTTCTTCAAAGTGAATTTTCTTTGTCAATATGATCATTAGTAAGAAAATATACCGTCAAATTTCAATTTTTGAATTTTTTAATTTTCTCAACCAATTTTTGATCATTTTCTGGGTGCTCTAACATCTTCTTCTCAATGCTATTATTTTTTTGTTTTCTCCCGAATATATGTTTTTGTTTTTTTATTTTCTCTTTTTTTTTTTGTAAAGATCCAAAAATTAGTAACAACACTTAGAGTTTGAAGCTTTATGGCTTATTTTTTTACAGTGCTTTGAAATTCATCTTGCAATGTGTCCCCATCACACTACAACATAATTTTGGAATTAAAATTATAATTAACTGAAATTGGATTAAAATTTTTGGTATTGGTGTTAACACTGCTTTTCTGTCTTTATCATCGAGATCTAGCGACTCTCTCTTTCTTCTCTCAAATCAGGAACTTAAAAATAAGAAAAATAAAGTTTGGACTGAAATTGGCTTCTTCTTTTTTGGCAATTTTGAAAATTGGAGGGACAATATTTATAATTCAAAACGTATGAGGACTTAGTTGTACATTTCAACTACAGGTTGAAAAAACCAACAAATTCCTCTAAGTTTTCCACTTTGATTCCATGTCTTTCAATCACAACCTCCCTTAATAGAATAGAATAAATTAGCCTACAATTTGGTTCTATAAATGCTAAATAATAAAAAAGGATGAAAAAAAGGCATTGGGAACAATACATCGAAAATGTATAGTGAGGATGTGAACAATGTTATTTCTAATTTTAGATTTACTTACTAGATAGGTGGCTCGCGCTATACCACGAGCCAACCTAATTTTTTTCCAACGTAAAAAAATTTTCAAGGGGATGCAAACGTTCTAAGAAAATCAGATACTTAACTAATTAACTCGATTGGGTTTAATATGATCATTTAATTTAATAAAATGAATAAAAAAACAATTATGGTAAACAAAATGGAAAAAAAAACTAACAACAAAAAAAGGTAAGAAAAACCCAACCCAAGCCCATCCGACTTAGGATGTCAAAAATAAGACTTGGATGTAACACTAGGGCTACCCTATTAAAAGAAAATATAATAAAATAATTAAGCTCAATTACCATACAACATAATGCAAAACTGATTTTTCTTTTTTATATAAAGCAACAAAAATAAATTAAGTCAAACCAAGTTAAACCACTAACTCCATGATCATGGGTATAAGATTAGGGTAACCCAATAAAAAAGAAACAAAAAAAAAGTATGAAGATCAATTCTCAATCAATCAAATGTCGAAAGATGAGATTAAAATAAAAAATCAATTTATAAAAAAAATAAAATGTTGAAGGATCTTATTTGGAAATGAAAAGAATTAAATGAGAATACGATAACCCCATAGAAGTAAAATGAAAAAAAATTAAAGGATAAAATTAAAGAAAAAAATATAATCCAAAAAAGATATAAAAAAATCGGACATGAGTCCAACCTGGTTAGCATGCAAAATATGTGATCTGGTTGTGATACCAAAGTAATCCCGTCGAAGTAAATTGAATAAAACACAACCCATTGTGAAGAGTGAGATGATTAAATCATTTTAAAAATCAGTAAAAAATCTAACAGAAAGCAAATAAAAACAAATCAATAGAGCCCAACCCCTAATTAAATGAAACTCAAATAATAAAATTGAAAGACATGAGATTTCAAAAAGAAAAAAGAAAGGCAAGTAAACCCAGACAAATCTTCTAAACCTAGGTTAATCTCTCAATTTGCAACCCAAGAAATCTCATGCCCAGGCTTAACCGTGATGATTAATTCCAACTAATTTAATATTGAAGGATGAAACTATAACAAAATAATCAAATATAAAAATATTTAAAGGTTAAAAAAAAGCAATGAAAAGAATGAAGATTAAATCATATAGGAAAAAAAACCAAATGTCATAACTCAACAAGGAAACAATTTGAGAGTATATCCAGAGGTGGCTAGAAAAGGTTGCTATGGTTGAGGCTCTATTATTGGAAAAAGAGGAAACTAATTTATTTTTCAATACATTCAAATCACCTTTCTTTGACCATCTAGTAAGTGCCCCTACCCAACATTTCACATATATTGTGATAATGGTGGAATAGATTGAGCAGGCCATCAAAGTTGGGAAAATAGCAGATCCAGCAGGAAAGAAATGATTTACTAGGAAGAAAAAGGATGCAGATGTAAACAACCTTGAAAGAGGGAGCTTCCAAAATTCCTACCAAAAACCTTTCTCTGTATCCAATGTAAGCTTTTCTACCCCTTTCCCTAAAAATCAAACCAACACCCTTAAATAACTAGCAAAATACTCTTAATAAAGAACATTTTGCCCTCAAAATGACTTACAAAGAAACAACAAACAAGTTCCCCCACTTCCCATATCATTAGGCGAAATGTATCAGCATCTCATTACCATCGGCCAAGTATCCCTCATCCCTGCCTTAACCATGCAACCATCATTCCCTCAATGATACTTGTAACAAGTTTAATTAATTTATTTAAGGACTTAATTAATGAAAAATTAAGTTTGAAAGTTAATTGGGTTAAAATTAGAAGAATTAATTAAGTTTAAGGACTTAATTAAACTTCTAATGGGTTTCATAGATTCAATTAAAGACTCAATTGAAGAAAAATCAAGTTTGAAGGCCTAATTCAGACCAATTTGAGAAAATTAAAAGATTAAGGACACAATTGAGTTTTTGAAGGTCAAATTGGTTTAATGAAAGTTTAAGGACACAATTTGGGAAAATTCTTCAATTTGACCCTCAATCAGGGGTTCAATTGAAAGAAATAAAGATTGAAGTCCGGTTGATGGTCAAATTGAATAATTTTAAACCAATAATCAAAATGCAAAAGGCGTGTAAGTTAGGGGACTACAATTAATCAAACTCAGGGGTTAATTTGGAAAAAATTGAAAGTTTGATGTTTGGTAAAGGTCAAATTGCATAAATCCATAAACCAAGGACCAAAGTGCAAAAGACGCTTAAATTAAAGGATTTAAATCAAGGTTTTCAAGGGTGCAATTGCAAAAATTGAGAAGTTTCAGGGTCAATTGAGGGAGCATGTGCTAAAATTAAAATAATAGGGACCAAATTAAAGTTTATTAAATTCCCAATTAAAAACTCTAAATTTAAGGTTTGCAATAGGCGACATGTCATTTTATTTTAATAAAGAGAACGAATGACACATCATCTGGTTTCTGTTTACCATTTTCTACAACAGATGAAGATTGGTCGAGATGCTAGTTTCAGGCGAACAAATATGGCATCTCTGACCACCTCAAGGGCTCTAACTACCACCACTCGATTAAGAAACATCTCTTGTACAAGGATTAGTTACTTTCATCAAACATTTACATCATATTTGCTTTAATGATGTGAGCAACATCTTGTCCCCAATCAACCTCCCCTACGTTGATAAATGCATGCTAATTAGGGACCAATCTTACAATTATTGAATATGAAGTTCTAGACCTCCAAATCAGATGAGATTTGTTCTTAATGGCATATGTGTTTCCCCTTTACATGATTCAGGTCTACCTATGACATTTTTATATCATATTTGTCATGATAATCTCACTAAAGTAGCCCTCCTAATTAACCATGATTGAAAAAGAAAAAGAAAACAACCATGATTTTTAAATTTCATGTTTGCCTTCTATTGATACATTTAAGCTCATAAAAAGATAAAATAAGCCAGAATGCACATTTTAGGGAGGTTAGAGGAGATATTGAGTAAGAATCTTCCATAAACCACCAATCTTGTTACTAAACCACCATGGTTTTGTAACTTCTAATTTTGGTTTGCTTATAAAAAAGTTGATGCTCTTTGAGCAGAGATGTGGGGGATTTTTAAGAAGGAATTACAGAGAGAAAATAGAGGAAACATAAATAAATCAAAAGGAATACCCTAGAATCGATTAAATAAAAAGTTATAAAGATTGTTTGTTAAAAAGGAAGGAAGAGAATCTAAATCAATCTCAGGTTAAAAAGAAGCTAGAAATCGAAGGGAAAGAAGAAAATATCTCAAAGAAGGAATCAATATTGCTTTTAAAAGGTATATCCTTAACTTTGATGGGGTTGTAGCTTAATGAACACAACTTTTTTTTTCCTTTAAATTCATGTTTGAATGTTTATTATTCATCCATTGTGAATTTTTTTTCTTAGTTGAATATGCAATACATGCTTGTTTTTAATAAGTTTAGTTATGCCATGATTTAGTATGTATGTTCAAGTTTTGTTTGATGCCTAGTTTGATTCGTTAGAGTTGTTAATGAAGTGATAAATGTTAGTTTGAAATGTATTTTAGCATATTTTAATGTTAAGTTAATCATTAATATGTTTGTGGTAGAATATATTGGAAGATGATGTTGTTGATTTTTTTCGTTGTTCTTAGACTATTTTGAGCTATAAGCATAATGGTTATGGTTAGGAATGAGATATTTAATAAATAGAACAATGTTTGTACATAGAAAAATGTATTTTTAGCTTTTTGTAGACAATTGTTTTTTTTTTTCTTGTTGTTTTGCTACTGATTGTTTATTTCTCGTTGTTTTGGATGATTCAAACAAGTTATGGTGAGCATGTTAAAGCTATAGTTGCGAGGCATAGGTTGATTTTCTTGGTTTTTAGGTTTTTTAGGTTTGTTTTTAATGTTCTTCAGCTGATATTTGTGTTTCCTCATGATATGATGTTTTAGCTTCTCTTGCAAGTTTCAATCGAAGCTCAAATTCATATATGTTTGATTCATGATTATGACTTAGTTTTTGATGTTACACCTTTCTATGTCTTTTGTTTAATGTAATCTGGTATGTGATTGCACTTTAGTTTCTGGTTTCATCATTGTGTTCTTCATGTTCTTCATCAAGTTCAAGTAAAAAACTTTATTCAATCTTCATTTTTTTTGTTTTTTGATTCAGGTCTTGTTTTTGAATCTAGGCTTTAGGCTAGGAAGCCTATCCCATGTGGTTAGACTGAGCCCATTCCAGGCCCAAGGCAGTGTTTGAGTGTGAAAAATTTTACAAAAGAAAAAAAAAACATCTTTTGGTCCTCAGGGCATGTTTGGTAGTTTATAATAACCTTATTTTTCTGATTTTTTGTGGCTTGCCAAACACAACCTTATTTTTTTCAATTTAATTTTAGATGTTTCAAGGGACTATTTGTAATTATTTTTTAGTCACTCTATATTTTTTAAAAATATTTGGAATTATGACCTGAATACGAGATGTCTTTCTGGTATTAAATAAACCAACTTTTTTTTATAAAACAAAAGGCAAAAATCTTTCTTTAAAAAAATACATCTTTATTTTAAATTTCATATGGCCAAATTTCTCAAAAATAAATCATATTTGTATGATTTAGCATAGTAAAAAAAACATATTACAAAAAAATGGTTTTTTTTTCATACATATTGGGTATATTAACCAATTTATTAAAGCCATAAGAACTTGGCCTACATTTTAAAAATATTAAAAATATATTATGTTCCTTTTAATATATGAGATTATGAACTTATATGTAAGATGTATTTTCAATATTAAATAAAAATGCAGTCCTTTTTTATTACTATTATTTATATGTTTTGAACTTTAGAATGATTAGGTTTAACCAATAATCCATGGTCCACTCTAATGAGGTGGATCAATTTTAACCAATAGATAGACCAACGACTAAAAAACACAATAATACCTTAATTTATTTTAGACAAATAAGAAATGCAACTTACCTCAGGTAAAATGTATTAAGGGTGATATGTATTCCCTATACATAACGAGCATTTTTATCTAAATTTTGAGATTAGTTAGGGTTTCTAGTGACCAAAATGTTAGATGGCAACTCCAATCCTTTTTTTTTTTCCTTTCATAAGAAACAAGAGTTCCTTGTTCTTTCCACCCATTACTCCTGAGGATCCTAGTTCTAGAAAACGATCATCATGACACCGTATATGGGCAAAAAAATGACAACTCCATTGGGGACACTCATGGACTAAACTTCGTTTTTTGTCTAATTGTTGTTTTTAATTATTATTTTATCCGTGTTTTTTATTTTTAACATGTTTTTTCTTTAATTGTTTCTTGTATACTTTATTTTTTTTTTACTATTTGCTCATGCTTTTTTACTTTAGATATGGATTGATGTTTGCATGCATCACATGCTTTATTTTTCAAGATCACATACAAACTTTTAAGATTAATGGGGAATTAGCGGTCTGCCCTATAATTATCAGTTGGGGTTCAAGACTCATGAAACAACCAACTCAGATCTAAGTGCTTGCTTGACAATGGTGGGCATACATGTCTTAACCATTCCTTACAACATCATCTTACTGTCCTTAAGAGGGCCATCACTAGGCAAATCCGAAACCCTTTAAGACTAGGTAGAAAACCTACCCATGTTCATTTAACAAATAAAAACATATCCTTAGGTTGTATATGTCATCTATAATTTTGCATGAAGTATGACTATATGTTCACTGTACTGCATGGCTTTGAACTAAAAATCATAACTTCCATTAAATCTTTTCAAGAATTTAGGCAAGAATATAAATTGGCATAATTAATTAAGGGAAACTGTCTAAGAATCGACGCTAATAGATTGCACACATTACAAAGATAAATCATACAATGAATGACATGGATAAACTGCTACCCATCATGGGATACGCGGATGAGATGTTTTTTTTGAAAGAGAATATAGAAGGATTGCACAGTTGATGAGGCTCCCAATACAAGCATCAACCATAAAAGCATTACTGAATTTTTTGGATCTGAATTATTAGTGTTTTACCTTTGAAAACATCGATATGACACCCATGTTGAAAACATTAGGAAATGAACAATACAAGATAGTGGCATTTGCTATATTTGGGTTAGCTTGTTCCCATCTAAAGCTGGAGTCATCAGTTTGGAAGCCGTGAATGCACTTGTCGAGCATGAGCACCTAAAAATTAATCTTTCCACTACAATTTCAGCTGAAACCATGTTATCACTTAATCATTGTAGCATACATAGACGAGGGGTCATGAGATGTTGTGTTCCACTATTGTATCTCTGGAGTATCAATCACATCGAAACATCGAGATATATTTTCAACAACTTCTGGTGGTTTAATCTTTAACCATTGAAGATCATTCTGGATGAAACGTGGAATAATATATATGAGAAAGCATGGATGAAGAAATATGCAGTATTACCGTAAAGCAACTTCAAGTGGAAAACACATTAGATGAACAATAAATCTTGTATCATGAGTTGTGATGGTAAAATATAAGTCTCTTTGATCAAAATCAGTTACATTGGTTATGCTCCTGCATTGGTGATGAGACAGCTTTGCAGAATGCAGTATGTGCCAAAAACCTTGGGTTTAGCTGATTTAATTAGATCATTCAAGTGTCAGTCATCATTGGAAGAGCTTAAAGTTATTATACAAGATTGGGGATGACTTATGATAATGAAGGATGAAGGAAGTGATTGTGAATCATAATTTAACTAAAACTTTTGTCATCTGGAGAAATAATAGATTTTCTGGAATGACTGAATTTGTGACTCCTAGAAACCTAAAAATAGAGTTCCCCCAAGCAACTAAAGAAGGATAAAAAAAGAAAAAGGATTAACAACAAGGAAGAGCTGAGAAAATAGTTAGAAAAGTGTAAAGTTGACCTCTAAGACAACAAAAGACATCAACAACTCCTAGAAAAACAACTAGAAGAAGAAGATAAGATGAGAAACTTTTTGAACCAACAACTTAAAGGAAAAGATGAAAAATTAATAATCCTAAAAAAAGATCTTGAGACGACACAAGAATGATATAAAAAGGTTGAGGTAGCCTAAGAAGTAGCCAAAGGGATCTAAAATAAGTTGGGAACTCAAAAAATTAACCATGATGAACTAGTCAATAAATGTGAGTAGAGGTCAAGATCAAGAAGTTAGCTAAAAGCAAGATGTGTGTTGATAAGAAAATAATAGATTTCTTAAAAAAGGAAAATGATAACCTTAAAAAGAAATTAGATGGTGAAAAAAAACTGGTTAGCTGAATTCGATATAGAAGAAAGAAGGATGTGAGCCCAATATATAACATAGTTAGAGGAAGAAAGAAGTGATAGGAAAGCTGTTAATTCTAACATAAGTGACTACAAGAAATGGATTGAGTATTCAAAAGAACAACTCAAAGTGTTACAATCCAAGCTAGAAATTTAAGAGGAAGAGTTAAGGGAGCTATAAGGCCAATACTTTTAAATAGAAAAGGAACAGAATAGGTCCAAGTAAAAGCATCATGAATGTAAAGATTACATCAATAATTTTGAGGTTAAAATTAACTCCAAAATAGCTGAGCTTAACATTAAAAGGGAAGAACTATGATGAGCAATGACTAAAGTAACTTATCTAGGAAACACAATACGAATGCTTAAAAGAAAAAATAAGGCCTTAGCTTTCAGTAATGGCGTCCTAATAACTGGCAACACTTTATTACAAGATAAGAAAAATGACAACACAGGTTGAGAAAGTAGCACGCTAGGTCGAGATATTATAGCAACAAGGTACTTAGGTTGGAAATGATGCTATAAACTACCAAGAGAACTTGGAAGCAACTACCATTTTATTAGAAATATAGTTAATAGAGGCAAAGCTTTATATGAGTAATGATGTATAGGTTTTTCTGGCTTTTCTAAGTTTAATTTATAAAAAAAATGTATAAAGTATTTTTATTTAATGAAAAGGCCATGACTCAGTTTCTTTCTCATCTAATGTGTTTGGAATCCAATCATGATAAGAACTTGGAGAAATACTCCTTTACAACAATCAACAAGAATAAAAAATCTTGCCCAAAATCAAGAAACTAAAGTCATGAATCAAGTTCAAATAAGCTAATCCATATCCAATTTAAGCATACATAAACATCAATATGCAAAAAAAAAAAAAAAGGATTTTTACATGAAATTTATGCATATGTAAGAGTTGAAATATAAGTCCCTTTTATAAGTGAATTCATTACATAAGACCCAAAAAAAAGCTAATGGAGAATGAAGAGCATGCATATTTTGAAGCTGAACATTAGAAAAAAATAAAGATCTTTAAAGGAGAAGTGGCAAGGTTAACCAACCTACTTGAGCAAGCGTTTAGGACAAGGTATATGGAAGCTGTGGTTACTCAAACAACGGTAACCCCTTATCCAACAACTAAGGCTCCCTTTCAATTGTAAAATCCAAGACCTAGTGGAACATCTCTAAAAAACCAGTTCATAGGTTTCCCATACATCCTACTTGTTTTCCTTATAAGGCTACCTTATGTGGTAGATTTAATTGGAGAAGAAGCTTCAAAAGAGAATCCTACTAACGAGGTTTATGACAAGTATGCAAAATTGGAAGAAATAATAAAGGCAATTAAAGGGTCTAATCTATATAACCCAGTGAAAGCAGCTAAAATATGTTTAATATCAAATGTCATTGTTCCAAAAGACTTTTGAGAGCTTGGATTTTTCAAATACACGGGAACGCAATGCCTGTTGACTCACCTAGAGGTTTACTGTAATAAAATGGCTCAAGTAGTCCATGATGAGAAACTACTTATCCACTTCTTCCAATATAGCCTCAATGATGCTACATTGACATGGTACATGAGGCTTAATAAAACTGAGATTTAAGGGTGGAAAAACTTGGTAGGAGCATTTGTTAAACAATATAAATTCAACATGGACATAACTCCAGACATATCTAACCTTTTAATGATGGAGACAGGAAATAAAGAAACAATTTGAGAGTATACCCAGAGGTGGCTAAAGAAGATTGCTTTGGTTGAGCCTCTATTATTGGAAAAAGAGGAAACCAATTTTTTCAATACATTCAAAACACTTTTCTTTAACCATCTAGCAAATGCTCTTACTCAACATTTCACATATATTATGATAATGGTGGAACAGATTGAGCAAGCCATCAAAGTTGGGAAAATAGCAAATCCAGTTGGAAAGAAAGGATTTACTATAAAGAAAAATGATGTAGATGTAAACAGCCTTGATAAAGGGAGCTGTTAAAATTCCTACCAAAAACCTTTTTCTATATCCAATGTAAGCTTTTCTACCCCTTTCCCTAAAAATCAAACCAACACCTCCAACTAACTAGCAAAATATTCTGAATAAAAGAACCTTTTGCCCTCAAAATGACTTTCAAAGAAACAATAACCAACTTCCCCCACTTTCTATATCATCAGGAGAAATGTATCAGCATATCATCACCATCGGCCAAGTATCCCTCATCCCTGCCTTAACCATGCAACCATCATTCCCTCAATAGTACTAACTTAACCTTAAATGTGAATATCGTGTCAATGCTCATGGCATAACATTAAGACAAGATTCACTTTCAAAAGGAAAGTCCTTCAGCTCATCAAAGCTGGATGGATCACATTTAACAAGACACCGAATGTAAATTTAAATCCTCTTCCTAACCATATTTTAGAAAGTGAAATTGTCAATCTTATAGAGATAAGAAGGAATGAAGCAAAGTCCATAAAGATAGCCATAAGTGAGTTATACAGGATACCAAAACTAGCTCTCAAAACACAATCACAAAAACAAGCTTAAAACATAATAATGAATTTTGCCTATATCACTAGCACTATAAGTAGGACATTGATTATTGCAAAGAATTTTATAGTAAGGTGAAAAGTATGATGGCACGAGGATTGCTAAGAATTGACACTCTCAAAGAGAAAACAAAAGTAGGAATGATGGATGGGCAAGTAAATAAGTATTAGCCCATAGACAACGGGCCAACAAAATTGGTTTTGACCAAGCCTACAGTAAATAAATGAGAAAATTATAATGTTTTTCCTTATAATTACCACCATTTTTGTCCCACCATAAGTCTTGCACTGGTTTTCCATGCTAAAATTGGAAGATTATCCAAAAATAAGAGGTGTCTCGCCCCTGAAGAATTGGTAAACCAGTGGAAAATAAAAGGAAAGGACATGATGGATTTACTTAAGACTTATGAGGTTACTAAACCATTGAGTGAGGAAAAAGCCATTGATTTTTTAAAACTAATGAAGTATAGTGAGTATAGCGTAGTTGATCAGCTAAAGAAGACACCAACCAATATTTTTCGGCTATCTTTAATTTTAAGATTAGAATTACACCGAAACACACTCTAAAAAGTCCTCAATAAAGCTTATATCCATTAAGACATGGCACGGGATTTTATAGAGCATTTAATAGAAAGAATCAAGTCTCTTAACTACTTTTATTTCACTGAAGATGAATTTGATCCTAAGAGGACTATGCATATTAAGCCGCTATATATCACAATGAAATGTAAAAATTGTATGGTTGCCAAGGTGCTTATAAATAATGGATCCATTCTAAATGTTTTACCAAAACATATGTTGGACCAAATGTTGATCAATGCTTCTCATATAAAGCCCAACACCATGACTGCAAGAGCCTATGATGGAACACCAAGGCCTATCATTAGGAGCATTGATGTTGAATTGGTTATTGGCCCACAACCATTTTAAGTAACCTTACAAGTCATGGACATCAACCCTTCTTGTAGCATGTTATTAGGAAGATCGTGGATACATGCAGTTGATGTAGTAGCTTTCTCCCCACATCCAAAGGATTAAGTTTATCATCAATGGAAAATTAGTGATCGTAATGTCTGAAAAGGCTATAACAATTATGAAAAATATGGCAGTTCCGTATATTAAAGCTGAAAATAATACAAATGGTAACCTACATGCATTTGAAGTTGTAAATGTTGAGTGGGTGCCTAAAAACACCATACAAAACACACTAAAATTTTCAGAAGCTGCAGTCATGAATGTAAAATGTGTTGTGAAACATAAGTTGCCTTTTTAGTATAATCCAATCACTAGTATGCCTAAGAAGATAAACATAAGGTAGTTGAGAGCAATTGATAAAAGATTAGGGTTAGGATTCAAGCCCACAAAGAAGAACTATACAAAGGCGACTGAAATTAAAAGAGAAAGAAGAATTGTTTGGATTGAGGAAAGGAAGCCTAATGATTTAATAATGAAGATACCACATATCCAGGAAACTTCCCCATGACTAGTGTACGTGATAAGGTTAGGATAAGAGTTGAAAGATTTGGAGGAAAGTTTTATTAATGCTATAATTATTTGTCTGAAAAAAGCTGAGAAAGTTGAAGAAATCCCTTTAGAGCTATTCTTACCTCAGTTAATGATCAACACACTTAAAGACGCTTCTACAAAAGGTTTTATAAGAAAGCTTGTTGAAATAAAAGAACTAAATAATTGGGAGACTTAAGATATCCTAATTGTTCTAAAAAGTAATTTCATCCAAGAGTGTTTGTGTTTGATGTGCTTAGTTCATATATGATTTTTATGAGTTTTTACTTCTTTGTTGTTGTTTTTTTATATGTTCACCTAACTGATAATTAACATTCAAGATATCAGTTTGGGGAATTTATGTGTTTGAGCTACCCTTTTAATTTTAATGAGATTTTACATTTTCTTCCATCTCTTGCCTTTTGCTTACTTAATTTTAGTTGCTTATATAAAAACACTTTTCACTTTCAGGTAATCTGAAAACGAAGCCTTGATAAACATGCAAACCTATTGCATTAACAATAATTGGTAGAATCTTAATAAAAACGCAATTGGTATAAATAAGGAAGAGTTTGAAGAAGAAGACATAACAAAATTTAATAAGATGATTGAGCAGTTTGAGAAGGCCTTAAAACTAGTTGAAAAAAAATTAGAAACGATGGATGTAAACACTAAGCATAAGAAAAAAGAATTAAAGATTGGAATATAGAATGTTGCCAAGAGAGGGATGGTTTAATAGCTTTGATGAAAGAGTTTCCTTATGTGTTTGTTTTGACATACACTGACATACCTGGACTGGATAACAATATTGTGGTACTTGCCTATGATAAATGGATGTAAAACCGTAAAGTAGAAACTGAGAAGAATGAAGCTAGATATCCTGATTAAAGTAATAAAAGAGGTAGGGAAGCACTGAGATGCAAATTTCCTGGAAGTGGTCAAATACCCTTAATAGATATCCAATATAGTGGCAATGCCTAAGAAAGGTAATAAGATCTGAGTGTGTGGATTTTAGAAACCTGAATTAATCTAGCCTGAAAGATAAATTTTTCTCCATCATATTAACATGCTTGTAGACAATGCCGCAAAAAAATCTACTTTCTTTTTCATGAATGGTTTCTCATGTTATAATCATATCAAGATGGCTAAAAAAGATAAGGAAAATACTACCTTTGTTACCCTATAGGAACATTATATTATAAGGTAAAGTCTTTTGGTTTGAAATTTATTAGAACCACATATCAATGTGGTAACTCTCTTTCATGAAATTATGCATAAAGAGATTGAAGTATACATCAATGATATGATAATTGCAACTCTTTGAAAGATTAGAAGAGGTATCAATTAAAGTTGAATCCTATAAAATACATATTTAGAGTTAAATCTGGGAAGTTATTGGGATTTGTGGTAAGCAATAAAGGAATTAAGGTACACCTAGATAAAGTGAAATTCATCCAAGAGATGTCGATACCCATGATCGAGAAAGAAGTAAAGGGCTTTCTAGGAAGGGTAAATTACATATCTCATTTTATCTCCCAGTTGATACCTATATGTGAACCAATCTTTAGGTTGTTGAGGAAGAATAACCTATGAATTTGGAATAAAGATTGTTAAGAGGCTTTTAATAAAATTAAACAATACTTTTTAAACCCACCTCTCTAACATAACGATATGAGAAAAATAGAACAAATCATTTATTACATCAGCAAAAAGTCGATTGTGAAGCCTATTACAATATGATTAAGAAGTTATGCTATGGATTAGCATGTAGCGCTAAGAGATCCCCTTGAGTACTTATTCAAGAAATCATTTTAAATTACAAGATGACAAGTTTTGTTGTTTGAGTACAATATAGTCTACATGACTAAAAAAAGATATAAAGGGAAATGGCATTGTAAGCTATCAAAGAAAATGAACCTTTGAGCTTTAACTTCCTAGATAAAGATGTCCTAACAATTAAAAAATAAAAGGGGAATAATTGGTGGACCATGTACTTCGATGGAGCTGTGAACGTATGTGGTAATGGAGCAAGAGCTATCATAATTTTTTTAGATGATAGACAATACCCCATCTTGATCAAACTATAATTTCGTTGCACTAATAATATAATTAAATATGAAGCTTGCACTTATGGCCTAGAAGCTGCTATAAAGATAAATAAAAAATAAAGAAGTTGAACATATATAAAAATTCAATGTTGATAATTTCCAAGGAAGAATTGCAAACCAAAGATGAAAATTCGAGGTCATGTCAGGAATAACTTTCCAAAGTAATAAATGACTTTAAAGAGATAGATTTTACACTTTTAGGAAGAGACAAAAACCAATTTACTGGTGCTTTAGCAAATTTAGCCTTCATGGTTCATATTGATTGTGGGGATCAATTACAACCTGTATGCAAAAGAATTAGAAATTCCTCTGCTTATTGTTGCTCAATAAAGGAAGAAACAGATAGGAAACCTTGGTATTGTGATATAAAAAAATTTGTTTAGTATAAAGAATATCTCAAGAGGGCATCTAAGTCAGACCGAAATACATTGTGAAGAATAGTTATGGATTACTATCTAGATAGGGAAGTTTTATACAATAGAACATTTGATGGGACTCTTCTGAAATGTCTAAATGAAAAGGACGTGGAGAAAATACTACATGAAATATATGAGGGAATATGTGCTAACACATAATGACGATACAAATACAGAGAGCTAGGTATTTTTGGATGACAATAGAGAGGGATTGTGTAGATTACATGAGAAAGTGTAAGAAGTATCAAGTACATGAATATAAAATCAATGTGCCACCAGTTCCTTTGTTTAACATGGTGTCAAATTGGCATTTGCAATATGAGGGGAAGATGTCATTGAGCCCATTAATCCAAAAGTAACCAATGGACATAAATTCATCTTAGTAGCAATTAACTACTTCACTAAATGGATTGAAGTATGTTCATACACACATATGACTCAAAGGGTTGTCAAAAGATTTATTGAGGGAGTTCTGCTAATATGGGCTTCCTGAAAGGATAATAATAAATAATGCTTTGAAATTTAATGGAAAACAATCATATACTTACATGTCAAATAAAAGATCAAGCACTCAAATTCATCTTGATATAGGTCGTAGATGATTGGAGTTGTAGAGGCAACCAATAAAAACATAAAGAAGATTGACTAGAAGATAGTAGTTACTTATAAACATTGGCATGAATGACTTCCTCATGCCCTCTATGCTTACAAAATAGCAATAAAAATATTGATTGGTGATACACCCTACTCATTAGTACACAAAATAGAGGCGGTTATACCTCTAGAAGTGAAAATCTCATCGTTAAAAGTACTGATATAGTTTGATTTAGTAAAAGTTTAATGAGCAAAGATAAGGTATTTACAATTAAATATGATTAGTGAAAAAAGACTAGCAGTGATCTGCTATCACCAGCTATACCAAAAAAGAATGGCGAAGACATATGACAAGAAAGTCTAGCAAAGAGAATTCAAAAAAGGTGACCTAGTGTTAAGAAAGATTCTACCATTGCCAAATAAAGATCATAGAAAATAGATATTAGATTACAATGGCCTGTGTATAGTAAAAAAATATATTTTCAAGAGGGGCGCTAATCTTAACTTGCATGGATAAGGAAGATGTAATTAAGCTCATGAATTCAAATTTTATAAAAGAATACTGTGTAATTTGTTTTCATCAATATAACAAAGTTTGGTCGAGAATTCTCTTTATGTATACTCTTCTCTCAAATAAACACCCCTTGCAACCTTACATTATCTCACCAGCTCAAAATATTTTTGAAAAAAAATCTTTTTTCTTAAATAACTTTTTGGACTTTTGACTGATTTTGATTTTTAAAAAAAAAACCATATGATGTTCATTTAAAATAAAATTTTGGCATTTGTTCATCAAGCAATTCCCATATTGAGGTGACAACAAAAATCGCATACACCTTATATCTTGAGCTAACATTTTAGCTATATGCATAATCACATATAGTAAGATTATCAGTCATCAATTTGAAGTCTTAT
>Ga0325414_1002938_pt1 | contig 17578 bp, 13 predicted proteins | sample PopdelMetagenome_8_FD_206183 | JGI IMG/M metagenome (GOLD analysis project Ga0325414, IMG submission 206183) | Populus deltoides microbial communities from Bellville, Georgia, United States - Leaf-PdKOR-R3 | ecosystem: Host-associated > Plants > Phyllosphere > Phylloplane/Leaf | place: USA... | reverse complement strand
AAGATTAATTTATATGATGATTGCTGATACAACTCGTTCTACCTGTACTTGCTCTTCCATGTGCCACCTCTCCTGTCTTTAAATAAGATGGCTTTGCATCGAATCCTTGCTCGCCTGTCTTGGTAGTAGGATTTTGTCATGTAAGTGTCTGTTTGGCGGTCGCCGGCAAAACGCACACAGCACCAGTATCAGGGATGATGGGAGCTATTGTTGTGCCTGCAGCATGATCTGTTGGATTATTTGAATCAGACTTGTAACTTATTTCCAACCTTTTCTTCTTGTTTTTGTTTATATCAAGTGCTAAAATTATGAAATAAAATCTCTAATTTGTAGTCCAAATAAAGAAAGAAAGAAAGCATTTGGAGTGAAGGGTTTTCTTTTAATCTATTTTTAAATGGTTTTTTAATTTGATGAATATAGTTAAGACAAGAGAGACATATCTCCTCATTTCTACCTATTTTCATGTCTTTATCTTTTGATATTTAGTGCATGTTTGATTTTGCTTATGATCTTTAACAAAAAGTTGGTTTTAATAAAGTTATAAATTGCAGTTTTTTTGAATCAAGGTTTTAAGAGGGAGTATTCGGTTGAAATTATATAAAATTGTGTTTTATGTTGATTAATTAAAATTTTTTAAACATATAATTGAGGCAAAAGAGAGATTGCATCTTGGCATTTAGGGTTCTAGATTTTAGTTTTCAAAATCTAAGCCATCATCATCCTACATTTTTTTTAAAAAAAACTGAAAGCCAAGGCTAAGGTGAATTCACCATGTCACTATATATATATATATATATATATATATATCATTTTTCACTACAATAATATAATTACTATTTTGTCCTTTCAATGAAAAATCAATGAACAATGATTAATCATTTTTAAATTGATTGGGGATGATTTGGTCTTTTGACCTTTCAAAAGCATAGTGTAAAAACTATATTATCTTAGAAAGCAAATTTTGTTAGAAGGTTGATTGGGACAATTCAGTTTTTTTATACTTTGGAAGCACAATGTAAAGATTATTATACCTCGAAAGCAAAAATTTCCAAACTTACAACCAAGAGCAATTTTATATTTTTCAAATTTATTTTTTAGTAATTAACAAGTTGACATATGGGCAATTTGATCTTTTTCTAGATAAAGATATTAATTTAAAAAGAAAAATGGCTGGCATGTGTGACACACATGCTAGCGAGTGAGCAATGCCTCCCATCCAAAAACCGCCTCCTACGACAATGATGGAAGCACCTTACTGTAATTTTCTTGATGGTGTGACGTGCGTATATGACAATGTAGTTGTTAAACTTAAATGCAATTTCTTCTTCTCCTCTCTTTTCTCTCTTTATTTTTTTTTATCAAAATATAAAAATGTCTTTTTTTTTATCTAATTTGATTTTTATTTTTTTATTGCTATTTTTTTAATCTTTTTTTATTGCATTTTTTTCAATTTCATCTCTCATCATTTAGTTTCATTTAATTTTTATATCAAATTTGATCTTCATTCTTTTAATTATTTTTATTATTTTCATAACAAAAAATTATTTTCAATTTCATCCCTCAATATTTGATTTCAAATTATATTATATTAAATTTAGTCCATATTATTTTTATTACTATCATGTTTTGGAGCTTTTTTATAGCTTTTATTTTTATTAGGTTATTCCAATCATGTGCTCATGGTCACAAGATTAGCGGTTTAACCCTGGTTGAGTTGTATCTTTTTTCTTTCTCATTTTTTTTCAATTTTCCCCTTAAATATTAAGTTGTTTGATAACTAAATTTTATAATTTTATTCAATTTGCTTTTGACACAATTATCTTGATATCATAACTAGGTCACAGATTTGACTTGCTAACCCGAATGGGCTCGAGTAAAGTTTTGTTTTTTAAAAAAACTTTTTAAGTTGTTATTTTTATATCAATTTAGCTTTTTATTTGTATTTTTTAAATTAATCATGTTTATTAAATTAAATCAAGACAACGAGTCTTATTTTTCTTTTGTTTTTTTAAATACTTGTACCGTGTTGATATATTTTTTTTAAATTAGAAAAAAAATGGATCTGTCCACTGTTGTCCTATCTAGTTAAATAATATGATACTAGCTATTTAACTCACGCTTCGTCGAGGGTTATAATTTTTTTTTAAAAAAAACCAGGTATACAGATTGCTTCAAAGTGTTTTTTTTACATGAAAAATTTAAAGTGTAAATTGAAAAGCCTATGCAATCATGTAACTAAATAAAATCGATAACTATTTATGTAAATAAAAAAGTCGCTAGCAATAACTAAGAAACAAACTGCAAAAATAAAATATTTACCCGATTGTGTTTACATTTATTTAAATAAATAAAAGATAAATCCACCCTAAAAAACTCATTACATAAACAATAAATACAAATGAAATTGACTGAATAAACTCAAACCATAAAAAATATTACATAAGGTCAAAGACATCAACAAAATGTAAGAATTGAACACCTTCCGATATGATGAAAAGATATAAAAAAGTCTCGAGTGTACTCGACAGCCAACCTAGGTCAACAAATTAAACACATGATCTAGAACATGAAATTGAGATGACCCCATTAATAGGATACCATAAAAAATACCGGAAAAAAATATTTAAAAAAAATGCTTTAAAAAACAACTAAAGTTGACTTGTGCTAATTTTTCAGATTTATGACTCAGGTCATGAGACTGAGATGACCCCATTAAAGGCAAACATAAAAAAACCAAGAAGCAAGAATTTTAATCAAACAAATATTGAAGAATAAAATAAAAAAAAATCAATAAAAAACAATGCAAAACAAAACAAATAGAAATTAAAAGAATTGAGACTAAATTCAACATAAAAATTAAATGAAATTAAATGTTTAGGGATGAAATTGAAAAAAAAACCAATTAAAAAAATGATTAAAAAAATAGCAATTGAAAGAATTAGGACCATATTTGACATAAAAATTAAAATAAAATAAATGCTTAGGGATGAAATTGAAAAAAAATCAATTATGAAAATGATTCAAAATAAAAAAATAGTAATTAAAAGAATGAGAATCAAATTTGATAAAAAATTAACAAAATCAAACCACTAGAGATGAAATCAAAAATAAAATCCAATTAGATATAATCAATGTAAATAAAACAATTGTAATTAAGAGAAGAATAACTGAATCAAATGAAATAAGAAATCGAAGAGTTGATTCAATTTTTTGCATGGCTAGCATGGAATCTAAGGAAGAAAGAGAATGAAAAGAAAGAAAAAAAGATAAGAAAATTAGCGTTAAGCTAGAACCAACCACCATAGAGGAAGAGAATGCTGAAAGAAATCTAATGATGCGGCGCAATCACGATTCAAACCACCAAAGTTAGCAGCATGCGTCGCCCGAAGACGGTAGAGTGACTGACATGTGCGGGGCATGCGTCAATATCCTTTTCTCTTTTGTTTTTATTTGTACAAAAATGAAATAGCCCCTAGTACTAAACAATAATAACAAAAAAACTGATATGAAATTACAACCAAACCCCTAAAATTAATGATAAAAAATTTGAATGGCAAGGGTAATAGAGTGAGCATACTATTTATTAATCTGTAAAAAAACAAAAATATTCCTAGGACTAAACAACAACAATAAAAAATCATTATGAAATTACAATTAAATCTCTAAAGCTAAGACTAATAAATTTTAATAATAAAAATAATGAAGTAATTCAACTATACATTAAAAAATTAAAATTACTATTAGTCCCTTGAATCAAAGGTTTTTATTGTTAATTTTTTAAAGGTAATACAATAATTATATTTTTATAAAATTTTAAAAAAATTATTAATTCCAAATAAATAAAGAATGATAAATTAATTATATATAAAAATCATTTTACTCAAGTAAAATCTTATAAATATAAAACATAAAATGATAATTTCACTATAATCCAAGACACATTCTATTATTATGAATAAAGCTATATAGTAACATCTACACGATTTATTTTTTTAATAAATAAATAAATAAAATCCTAACTACCTCATTCCACCTGCTCTCCCTCCCTCCCTCCCTCCTCCCTCCCTCCCTCTACTCCAACAAGCAGCAGCAGCAGCAGCAGCAGCGGCAGCCCCTTTTCTCCACGCCATCTCTCTCTCCTTATTTTTTCTTATAAATAAATTAAACCCCCGCTGATTTTATCAGCTAATCTCCTTCCCTGTGTCAGGTACAATTTTTAATTTATTTTTTATTAAAATATTCAAGATCAGTCACTCTAGATCTGTAAATTATCATTTTCATCCTCCTTTAATCTGTCGACCTTTCCTTTTTTTTTTTTTTAAGCTTAGCTCTGATTGAAAATAAGAAAAAAATGGAAACGGCAGCAGCCCAGCTCCAAATCTCTGCATTTTCAAGGCAATACATTACTAATTACACCACCCCCAGATTCCCAAACCCTAATTCTCCTTCTCTCTCTTTCCCCTTTGCCACCCCTCTTAACCCCTCTCTCCGCCTCCTCCCTTCCAAACCACCCACCCCCTCCAATGCCGGAGGCGGTGGAACCTTCGGTGGAAACGGTGGAGATGGTGGAAACTGGAGTGGTGGTGGTGATTCGAGCTTTGACAATTCATCGTCGTCGTCGGCGGGGTTTGGGGTTCTGGGTCTTTTTTTAAATGGGTGGAGATCACGGGTGGCGGCGGATCCGCAGTTCCCTTTTAAGGTGTTGATGGAGGAGGTTGTTGGAGTGTCTTCTTGTATTCTTGGGGATATGGCTTCGCGGCCGAATTTTGGTCTTAATGAGTTGGATTTTGTTTTTTCGACTTTGGTTGTTGGTGCTATACTCAATTTTACTTTGATGTATTTGCTTGCGCCGACCGCGGCGGCTACTAGTCAGACATTGCCTGCGATCTTCGCAAATTGTCCAACCAGTCATATGTTTGAGCCAGGTGCTTATAGTTTGATGAGTAGACTTGGTACACTTGTTTATAAAGGAATTATTTTTGCTGCTGTTGGTTTTGCTGCTGGTTTGGTAGGGACTGAGCTTTCAAATGGGTTGATTAAGATGAGGAAAAAGATGGATCCGAGCTTTGAGACGCCGAATAAACCACCTCCGACTGTTTTGAATGCCTTGACGTGGGCGATTCATATGGGGGTTAGTAGCAATCTCAGGTACCAGTCACTGAATGGGGTGGAGTTTTTGTTGGCCCACGGACTTCCTCCGTTTGCGTTTAAGTCATCGGTTGTGGTTCTTAGGTGCTTGAATAATGTTCTTGGTGGGATGACCTTTGTCATATTGGCAAGGATGACGGGGTCTCAGAGTGTTGAAGAATCGAAACCTGTTGCTGATGGTGTTAGATCGGCTGCTACGGAGAAGGAGAAACTGCTTGATGGAGGTGAGGAGTTGCAGAGCAAACAGTCGACTTTCAAGTGATCAACTTTTTCAATTTTCACGGTTACTTTTGCTTAGGAATGCTTACTTTTGTTGTCTTTGATCCACATTGTTCACGTGAATAAGTTTTCCAATAGAGTCTATCTAGGGTTAGTGGAAATCTTAGATGTTAGGTGCATTTGGGGGATTTTATGATCTGTTGATGCTGGCCAAACTGAATGTGAACCTGCTGCATGTATTCCCCTTGAAATATGTTGTTTTGCAGGAGTTTTAGGTCTAAATATCGAAGTATCACTTCAATTATAGAGGTTGAGAGTGATTGAATCATATATGTTGTTGAATTCTTTTATTTTTTATTCTGTTTAAACAAGAGGTTCATCTTTTTCATATTTGCGTGTACGATCTGTGTGTCCACCATCAGGGAAAGGAAGTTGCTTCAAGCCTTGAACAAAGCAAGGAGAACATGTTTGACGGAGAGGGGAACTAAGAACATGAACTGACCTAGATAGCATTCGTTTTCTGCTAATCTTCCCTGAGCATTGATCGTTATCATTCAAAGAGATTCTTTGGCAATTGCTAAGTTGGTGGGGCAAGCAAGAAGTCATGGACCTTTGATGGTGGTGTTGGTGAGAGAAAAGAAACTAAATGCCCTCTGGGCGTCCATGATGGAAAAGAGACTTTCTTTCCTTTTTGTATCTCTTTCACAACACTGTTTTTCGATCTGCATTGAAAACATAGATTTCTCACTCTTCAACACAAGGCAAAAGAATTACAGCATCTATATATTCATTCTAGTTTCTAGATGCAGTGAAACTTCATCATCAAGTTATAAATGTGCCCATCTACAAGCAGAAGTACAGAACACGCCTGATACATGCACGCATCCAACCATAGATTCTTTCTCATAGGAGCTCGTCTCTGTAATAAATAGTCTCTCAAACAGTGAATCAGACCACTGTAATCAGCCAACTCCACAAACATTTCTTTCTTCTCCGAGGAAAATTTGAATAGAAAAATTTAAAATTGATGAAAAAAATTATTGTACAACGTGAGAGGACACATCCTCCACCATATCTTTCCTTTATATCTCCCCTTATCCACATACTCTACTCTACAAGTTATCTATGCATGCTTGTGTCTATCATTTGTGTCAAAATGCTAGCTGCAGCATATGCATGCCACCTCTGCCATTGAATATAACAGGAGATCATCTCATCTGACAGCTTCAGGAGCAGAATTGCAATAAGGAGTGTGCAAGCAAACCAACTTAGTGCACATTAAACATAAACTAGCAAACCCCACTCCAACTGCCAGCCCGAAACCCCCTCTCCCCCTCTCCGTGTATCCAACCTTACTCCTCTTCTAATTATGCTTCCAAAGCTAGGGAGCAATCAACCTTACTCCTCTTCTAATTATGCTTCCAAAGCTAGGGAGCAATGACCATCGCATGATCCAGACCACTGTAGTCAATTCTTGCAAGTATTGCTCCTATAGCAGATATTGGACCCACAAACCCAATTAAAGTTGCCGCTGCTAGGGCACTATGCCAGCTATCAGTAGCACCGAAGATGCAGCTAGTAACAGCTGCACCGTGAGGGAGTCCATGTAGGGAGACAGGAAGGACCATGTGCCGAACAAGTCCATAAGCTTTTGGTGCAGCCACTCCTAATGCAAGCCCCTCAGCCAATGCATGAAAGGCAGCCACTCCTAATGCAAGCCCCTCAGCCAGGACAAGAAAGACTGAAGTGTGAAAGCCCGTTACTGTTGGTAAATTGTTCACTGATGCTGGAGCTTGAAACATGGACAAATGCTGCTCGCAGTGCAAGCAAAGATATGAGGGGGAAAAACCCCATCTTTGAAGACACAAGTAGCTGCAGAGGTCGCCACGCAGCAAGGACAAAGGCAATGCCAGATGCAGTACCCATAAGGAGGGCATGCTGAAGATGGAATGCAAGAGCAAATACAACAAGAATGAAGCCACCAAGCAATGGCCCAAGACCAAAAAGTAATGAAACAAAGAAGCCTGAAGCATCTTCTGAACTGCAATATACAGAAATGAAACTAATAATACAAGTAAATACATAATTAGCAAAACAAGCAAAAATAGGCTACAAAAGGAGCAAAATCAGCACAGAAACCACAATGGCGAGGTTGCATTTGGGATTGACACATCTCATAATCTGACAAACTTCTTGGCAAGAGTATTTCTTTGATGGCATGGAGGGAATATACATTCTACTTATGAGACGGGCCATTTTTTTATTAAAACCCCCCCTCCAATCATGCAGATCAAGGCCGTGTTACAAGAAACTAAATGCAAAACTGCATCTCATAACTAAAGGCCAATTATATGTACAACGAAATTTTTAAAGCATGCTTGCAAAAGGTTTCAGATGGCCAAAATGTTCCATGCAATCAAGATGACCTGATTGGGTTAGATTACTATACGTGGCCAAAAGCAGTTATTTGGATCATTATGGATTTGTTTACACGAAATTCCCAGGGGAGAGATGATTTTCCTTATTAAAAATGAGGTGCTGAAGCTGAATGTCGTTAACATGTCCTGAACTGTAGTACAATATAAATTGCACCAAAGAAGGCATCACAACCTGGTCAGCTAAGGATATAATGGGCTTCAAAAGGGAATAGCAATTATGCCATACAATGACTGCAATCCAATATCAGTAAAGTGCACATGTCAACGTGACACAACGAGGAAACTTGAAACATAATGCAATTTTGCTACTTCTGGCCACACCCGAAGTAAAGTGCCTAGCAACTCACCTGTAGTCATGGCTGAAATTCTCGAAAGCTGTGCTGAGAGCTTTCATAAATGCTACAGAAATTGTAGCTGCTGACGCCACTTGAGGATGAGAGGCTTCCTGTAATACAAAAATCCAGAAAAATTTAACTATGTGATAAAACAAAAGTAAACAACTTAAAATGGTGAACAAAATTCAGTTTAAACTTATTTGAAGCCTTTTGACATTTAGGATTCAAGCAGCGGCGGAACCAAGGGGAGGCCAGCAGGGGCCCAGGCCCCTGCAAAACTTTTTTTTTTAAAATATAATAAATAATAAGCTTTTGAATATTAAATTATTATTTTATTAGTTACGTTTGACTTTAATAGGCTAAATATCCGTGTATCTCTATGCAAGTGGAAGACAAAAGCTTTTCAATTTTTAATTCCTTTCCTTTACTGTCTCTCTCTCATTCTTCTCTGCAAAGTGCAAACCTAGCCGAAAAAATTAACAATACAAAGCATAAAAGTTAAAGCAAAGCTGCTGCCAATTAATTCTTCGAAACAACAAGGTAATTAGTAATGTTTGTTAAGAATTTAATGAATACATATATATAATTCTGCTCTTTTTTTTTTTTTTTTTTTTTTTTTTTTTTTTTCAGATCTACTAGTTTTACCATTTTTTATTTCTTGTTATAGTGAATGTTGCTTTTTCTAATTAATTGGATATATTTTATGAGTTTGTTTGTTTCGAATATGCTTGGATTTTTTTATGTTCTGTTTTTAGCAGAGCCATCAAAATTATCAATTTTTTCTCACGTGTACCTTACTATCACCAGGTCCAATATACAATTAGACAAGGTCTCACGTGAATCATTCAAGGTTCCCTATCTCTTCGAGGGGGAATGGGTGGGGTCATTTTTTAAATGGAATGGATAGAGCAATCTTATTTTTGTTCATAAATTGTCCAAAAGTTCCACTTAAGTCTAAAAGGTAGGCCTAGAAATGGTAGACATGTTTCAAACAAAAGATTATTGGAAGCTATCTAATTAATCAATGAACAATGGTAATATCATGTGAAGGACCAGGAAAAAACCAAAGAGAACGAACTAGTAAAACATAAATATTCTTGCTATCTTCCAACACAGCTCTTGCCTCTTTCTAGACGTGCACGTGCATTTATCATGTATTGACACCCATGCATGTACCACGTCTTTGGTAAGAATAGCAGGGATGCAGGTTTGTGATGGGTTAGTCAATGTATATACAAGGCTTAAGTCAAGGATTTTGAATGCTCAATGCAAAGACCTAATCCAATCCAAAATGTATTGAGCCAAGTATTCATATATCCAGAGATGCAACAAATTACCTTGAAAGCGTCAGGAAGCACTTCCGCAACAACCATCCAGATCATACATCCAGCAGCAAAGCCTGTGCAGAAAGGAAGGAACTTGCTAAATGCATCAGCACACATGAATGCAGGAACAGCTACGATGGGTTGTAATAAAGTAAACAACCAATAATCAAGAATGCTGACAACGTTCATATTAAAATACTGTTAACCCCATAACCAATCATTATTTGCATATCTTTTGTTACTTCAAAGAGAATTTTTTCCAGATGGACCAAATTCTTGTTGTACATTTTCCCATTTTCATGATCAGAATATAAGCTTGCTGGGTGTCAAGATCTCAAGTCTTACACGATCGAGATTTAAATAAATAAACCTCAAAAAAGGCTCTCAATTCTCTTTCCCTATATGCAAAAGATCAATTTTGCATCACAAAGGGGTACTCTAGAAGGAAAATAAATCGCCTTGTAAAAATGTATAGTCTTGCTCCCTTCGCACACGCAAAGTTGTTGGATAAAAGGTTCCAATTACTTGTTAGTGTGAATTCCTCACCCTCAACCAGGAACCTTCTAAGATTTGCCATATCTCTTTCTTGACATTGTCCTTAGGTTGGGTTGGTGTTCTTGTCCAACCCATATCTTGATCCTCGTTTTCCAAAAGTGAAAGAAGGACCAAAGTAGAACAAATCAATCAATGAGGTTGGATGTGAACAAACCAATTCGTACACTTCTGAACCACAAGCAGTTAATACAATCAAGATTCGTCCAACAAAGGTAACATTACAGCCAACAACAAACCTCAAATACAAAACTGATTTTGATAATGGTGGGTCCTCCAAGCCCTTACCAATCTAGCAGAAGCATTGTTAGGAAGCATACAAATCTAGAGATGAGGAAGTTCTCTGAGGCTTATCCTAATGATAAATGCATGTTACTTTTAAAAATGTTGCTTCTATGATTTGTTTTTTCTTGTTTTCATAGTAATGATTCATAAGGCTCATAAAGTGATCTCAGCATAGATTAGCTCTCTTGAGGTGAGTTATACATGTGTACTTTATCAAGTCTGATGCACTACCTGAGGCAAGGATGTGATTACACTCCACAACATTGCATTTCGCGGGGAAAAACCCTTCGATGCAAGCATCATGCTCACAGCTATCCCCTCTGGTATGTTGTGCACAGCTATGGCCAAAGTTACCAAAAGTCCTTGAGAAAAGCCTTTTGAGCCAGCAAAAGAGACACCAACACCAGAACCCTCCCCAAATGAATGGAGAGTCATGATTCCTATAACAAGAACAACTTTAGTTGCATCAGCACCTGTAATGTCTAACATGCTTACTTCCCCGTATTGTTCAAGAAACTGAAACAAGAAATCATGTACATCATAATGAGATATCAACAACAAAGAACATGTGAGAACGTACACATGTTAATTATATATGCAAATATGACAATCCAAACAAACATTTAAACTGAAGCCACATCATAGAATTAATAAACATACACGAACAAAATTGTTTGCTAATTTTTCAAAAAATGTATGAATAAACTTCTCTGAGGGTTCCCTAGCTGGACTCTGTGTCAAAGTCCCAAATAAAGTGTCATATATGAGAAAGGAATAGGAACCTTATCAACACCCACTGAATGTATGTTCTCATCACTAGACAAACAGGAATAAGAACCAAAGATGTATGCCTTCTATGAAACATTGGAAAAGGGAACGGATATATGATGTATCCCAACCCATACTAAAGAAAGAGCTAAAAGCCCAGAAACAGAAAATCAGTTTTAGATGGAAGAAGAAAACTTCATATTTAAATGTGAAAGAGCAGATTCATTACCTTCTTGCACAGCAAAATGAAAAGTCCACCAGATAAAATCCCAATCACAACCCAACTGCCAGCACCATGGCCTTGCCCTTCCCGTATGAGGTCAAAGCTAGCAGCCAGCATAACACCAGCAGCCGTCCCACCGCACAATCCTTCCCAATGAGGATCTAGCTCCACAAAAAAGAACGGGACAGCACCTAAACCAGTGGCAGCAGCCATAGCCAAAGTAAATAATGCAACTGTAGATATCGAGACTCTGTTATAACCACCCTTTCTCTCCTCCAACCCACCACTTGTACCCTCAAAATCAACTGCATTTTCTGTACCACTTCCATCTATAACACTACTTCTCACATTTTGATGAGGAGCCGACTTTAACCTTTCAGAATTATCACTATCAGATTCTGCCAAAATGCATGCAAAGAGAACTACAGAGAGCAGAAAAAACAGGGGAGCTTGTTTTAATATGAACCTCATGGTACTTTGCATGCAACCTAAGAAAACTCACTTCCTTACCCTGTACACCTAACACCTATACCAACTTGGCAATTACACTCTTAAGAGTTTCATTCCAGAGATTTCTGAATACAATCAATTAAGTTCCCAGATTGGCTTAACAATACACAACAATACTGTCCGAGCTGTGCTTGTTGCTGCCGAAAGTTAAAGAAAATTGTATAAGCCAACGCCATAGTGTGAATCACAGATATTTACTGATACAAATTACACTAGAAATTCAGATTAAAAAGAAAAGAAAAGAAAAAGCAATTGAGGTGGCCTTCTAAACCCTTTCAACAGAAAATCCCTAAAAAAGCATCAAAAGCAAAGAACTTTGCTAGGCACATGATCACAATCAAGGCCCTGAAGAATTCAAACTTGGTAAAACAATTGAAATTATATAAATCTAAATGTGCTCTCTTGATCCTCTCTAGTCAACAATTTGATCTCTCAAGTCAACAATAAATCCAAGGGACAAGAAGATGACAGTATCAAAGTAAAGCAAAGAATTTTTCAAAATCACTAGAACCCATTTGGTTCCTGAGCTGTCAAACGCCAAAAAGATGAAAAATTTCGAATTATATACAATATTCCCAATTAGGATTTTGATTGTGCATTGCAAAGTTTTCAACTTAAAAAAAAAAAACCCCAAAAACTCATGAATCAAATAAGGACGCCTCGATTCGCAATCATATATAAGAAAAGAAACTCACCCCAAAAGATGGAAAGCGGGCTTATATCAAAGAATGGAATCAAGCGAGTGGTATTGAATTCTTGAAACAGAGACAAAGGCAGAAGAGGACAAGCTTAGATTCCTAAAGAAGAGGGATCTATAATTTTAGAATAAATCAAATGAGAGAGCACGTCGTTTTCTTATCACAACCAGCAAACCCAAATCCAAAACATGAGTAAAGTTCGCGTTACAGACATTCATACACGTGTTTATAACATCACCTCCTACTCCTTGTCTTTACACATTGCAGTTGGGTGAAATACATTCACTTAGTCCTTGTGTTTGAGTTTTTGGTCATATTCACCTTTATAGTTTCAGTTTGATCATTGTTGTCCCTGGACTTCCAGGTTTTGTTCATGTACATAAATTGTCGTTTGATACTAACATCTTTCATTGTGAAATATTAGAGTTTACTTTGAAGCTTTTGATGAAAACACTAAACAAATACGTGATAAAAAATTAAACTATCACTGCTCGTGAGCCCGTCGAAGGTGGTGTTGTCTAATATTCATTATATCTGAGGTAGATTTGATAACATCAAAAAGATTAGGACTCAAATAGATAATTATGCGCTACATTAGGGCTTCCCAAAACAAGCTAGAAGTTTTACAGGGCTACGGTTGATTTTATGGTATGGATAAAATGGGCTTCTACGGTTGATTTTATATAGGAGATGAGTTTCGGTTGTCTGGCAGTGGACTGCACTTCACATTGCCAGATGCAGTCCTGGCCTCTGTAACTATTTCAATGCCATTATCTTAGGTTCCATTTGAGTATTCATAAAAAAAAGGTTCAATCTTGACCTGTCTGTCACAAATGAATTTGGATTTTGTGATAATTTGAACCACCTTTGGTTGTTTTTCTCAGATGCATTACAATTTTTTCAGAAAATTCCTTGAGCCCCTCCCTTAGTGCTCCGAGACGAATCCCATCTTCGACTAGGATGCTTGTTACTCCCATGTTTGAAACCTGCCATTCAAATAAATGAGATTTCCCTGAAGGGGTTACATGAACTGCTAAGAGAAACAAAAAAAGAAGCAGCTATTGAAAGCTTGTTTTTACTGATTCAATGTTCCTCTCCTCGTCGTCGGAAAAAAGCATCGTGCTGAATGGTAGCCCGGTGCTCGTATGAACTTTCTGGAAGTGCTCGGTCTTGTAAAACCAACTGGAAAAGATTTCCTGGATAATCAAAATAAGAATCACTCATTGCGTAAGCATGCAAAGGGGTAATTCCTAATTCATCACTTCTCATCAAAGGTAAGCACCAGCCACCCATCTAAGCAAGTATCATAATGTGTATCTAATAAGCGTTAGAACAAACTAGACACTGATGATTCCAAATGGCTAGGACATAACAAGATGAGTACAAAAGATGACAACCTAGTGCCTGGAGATACAGACTCTGAGAAACCAGCAACCCAGCACCTTGAGAGTATACACTGAATTGAAAAATCAGCTGAAAGACATATTGCCAAGATGAACCTTAAATAACACAAATCACTCTCAGGGGGGACATGATTAAGTAGTGGCATTGCATGATCAGATTCATAGACCAACACCAGAATATCCTAAAAAAGTAGACAGAGGAGTAAGAGACAACAACATTAATAATAGGTAAAACCTAGCATAACCAAGAAGCACCAACCAGAGGCACTTGGAAATCACACCTCAAGCAAGATAGCAGAAACCAAAGGCACCTTGAGGTGAATGTGCCAATCAGGAACATGAAGGCGAGGAGAGAAAAATAAGAGTGGGGTTTAGGACAGGGATTTAAATTCAAGAGTTTCAAACAACATAAACCAACAAAAAAGTAAAAATAAAAAACCTAGGTAATCTAAACATTGCAAATCCATTTTCCATATCACCTGAGTCATTCCAACTCTCTATTCAAATTTGACATTAAAAATCCTATCTTGACACCAACAAACATGAAAACAAAACTACAATATCGTACAAAAATAACAGTTTATCATTTAAATTCCCAAATAACATAAAAACAAAACAAAACATGAAAAACCCATGTATAAATAACCAAAACAAACAAGCAAATATGATGAAAAGAATACAATATTTGAAATTCAAAACATTATATTAATATGCATGTGAAAAGAAGGAAAACAAAAGAAGGGTACAAAAAAAAAGGGTCAAAGTGTTAAGGATCCCGACATGTAAACAACAATACACAACTCAAATGAAGGTAAACTAAGAAATAAAACACACAAAAATTTACGCAGTTCATCTAAATTTGGTTATGTCTATAGGCAAGTATAGAAGAATTGTACTAAGTAATGTGAAAATTACAACTACTCTATGTTAGTAGGAGAACAATTGAAAATCTATGTACTAATAGGAATAAACACCTCACACACTCTCACAAATACCTCATAGTTTTATGAGATTCCTCTCCTTCACTCCTCTTCTCTTTACCCTTATGTTTCTCTCTTGTATGATGCACCAAAGACATGATATACAACCTATTTATAAGTTGGGCATCCTATCGTCTCTTCAAAAAAAAATAAAAAAAATAGTACGCCAACAATTAATTAAGGTTCATCGAAAATTGTTAATTATTAGGCAAATTTTAGTGCCAAACATTTAATGAACGCTGCCCTCTATATACTCCCACTTGAAGACTTTGATTTTTAATCATGTCTTTGTATTTGATCATTTGTAATTCTTCTATTCTTTCTATACTTTTTATCTTCATGTTGCCTATGAATCTGCTAGGCCATAAGAGGATCTACATCATATGTATTTATCACTGTTGACTGGCTTGCTTAGAACATCTGCTAGGTTTTCCTGGATGTGAATCTTTTGAAAACACACACTTTTATCTTCCACTACTTCACGAACAAAACAATACTGAACATTTATGTGTTTTATTCTTTAATGAAACACTAGATTCCCTGTAATATACAAGACACTCTGATTGTCATAATACACGATAATCTTCTCTTGTTTGTGCCCGAGATCTTTCATGAGTCTTTTTTAGCCATATGCTTCCTTACAAGCTTGGATTGTTGCCATATACTCAGTTTCTGTTGTGGATAAAACTACAATAACTTGTAGTTTAGAGACCCATCTCACAGCTCCTCTTGCAATTATAAATATATAGCCTGAAGTGATTTTTTTTTTAAGGTCGTCTGCAAAATTTGAATTAACATAATCTCTGATAGTAAATTTTGATCCTCCATAATATAATACAACATCTGAGATACCCTTAATGTATCTTAAGATCCTCTTAATAGAATTCTAATGCCTTCCATAAGAATTTGACATCTATTAACTAACTACTCTTACTGTTTATGCAATGTTTGGTCTTATACATATCATGAAAAATATTAAACTTTTCACTGCCGATGTATATGATACTCGAGACACATCCATACTCTCTACTTCATTGCTAAGAGAATACTTGAGGATACTTTAAAGTTATTAGGAATTGAGGTTGAAATTAGTTTACAATCTTGCATGTTGAAATATCACAAGATTTTCTTCAAATAATTTTTTTTATGAAATCTAAATCTTCCTTTTTTTTTTGTCTTGGTAAATTTGCATCCTTAAAATCTTGTTTGCTGGTCCCAGTTTCAAGTTCTTCATATAAAACTCCCTATCCAACCGTGCCTTTAATTCATGGACTTGATTTTTGTTAGAGTCTATTACCAATATGTCATCCATATACAACAATAAAATAATAAAATCTTCATCTTCTTCAAGCCTTTTATAATACGTATGATGGTCTGAACTAAGTTTGTTATACCTAAGGCTAATTATAATAGATACGAACACCCAGGCGACTATTTGAGATTATATAGAGATTTCTTTTAACATGCAAACAAAGTCCTCCCAGCCTAATTCAGCAAAACCTTCTGGTTGAAACATATAAATTTATTTTTCAAGCTCTTCATGAAGAAATACAATTTTCACATTTAATTACTCTAAATAAAGATCAAATATAACACACATCGCCAAGACTACTTTGATTCTTGTTAGTTGTACAACCATGAAAAATATTTCATTAAAATATACCCCTTTTTTCTAAGCATTTCCTTTCACCACAAATCTTACATGATAACGCTCCACTTGATTATTTCCATCACATTTTATCTTGTAAACCCATATATTGCCAATGACCTTACTTTCTTGCGGTAGAGGAACAAGATCCTAAATATTATTCTTGTGTAGAGTTTCTATCTCCTCTTGCATTGCTATCATCCACATGGATACATATATACTTTTTATAACTTCATAGAAAGTTGATGACTCTCCATAATATGTTTTAAGATAATATGCAATGGCAAGATAATATGTTGCTCTCAGTAACATATTATGAGTGCTAAGCCAGTGGTGTCCTCTCACGGGTTGATCATTGAACTTCAAGAGTTTCAGACTTTATTTGTTCCTCTTCTTCATACTCTGGTGTAGTTTTGGAATAAGTATGGTCTTGAGTATTTTCTACCCGAACTGTTGTTGTAGTCTTCTTTAAAATGCTTTCATTTTATTCCATTTGCATTTTATCTTCTACAAATATAACATCTTTGCTGATAATTACCTTCTAGGCAGTAGGATCCTATAGGTAATATTGCCTTACTCCCACAATATATCCCAAGAATACATTTTTTTAGATTTTGAATCCAATTTTCTAACTTATTATGTATTATGCATCATGTATACAAGACTTCTGAATATATATATATATATATATATATATATATATATATATATATATATATATATATATATAAGTGAGAATAATTAGCTAGTTTTCCAGTCCATATCTCCATTGGTGTCTTCTAATCAATCACAATTGATGGAGATCAATTAATTACATAACATATGATTTTAACTGTTTTTGTCCAGTATAGCTTTCTTGAGCCTGCAACTGTTAACATTGTTCTTGTTCGTTTAAACAAAGTTCTATTCATTTACTCTACCACTTTATTTTGTTTTGAAGTATATGCTGTTGTGAACTACCTTTTGATACTTTTTTGTTAATAAAAGTTATCAAATTCATCACTGATATATTCTTCTTCATTATCTATCCTCAGAAACTTGATTTT
>Ga0325414_1002936_pt1 | contig 17584 bp, 7 predicted proteins | sample PopdelMetagenome_8_FD_206183 | JGI IMG/M metagenome (GOLD analysis project Ga0325414, IMG submission 206183) | Populus deltoides microbial communities from Bellville, Georgia, United States - Leaf-PdKOR-R3 | ecosystem: Host-associated > Plants > Phyllosphere > Phylloplane/Leaf | place: USA... | reverse complement strand
TCCTTCGAAGATGAATCATCAATTTGATTTGATGTTTTTGTAATTGAATCAATTGATCGCGTTCAATTTTAATTGGAAAGCACTTTTAACCGTAATTTTAACTATATAAATATTAAAAGCAACAGCAACAGTAGAAACAACAGCTATCACCACAGCAGAAGTCAAGAAGATTACCACAATAAGCCATTTATTTAGACAACAAATTAGAGATAACTATGACCTCGTGCTTTCAATACTGGCGCCCATTTTTGCCAGCAAGCTGAGCTTAGAACCTGTTATTCTGGCTTAAACAATTCGATGATGCCGAAGACCAAATCATGGTGTCCAATGCTAAGCAAAATTCCCTACTTGTGCTTCAATATTGCAAGCAAAGCTCCTAAAATCTAGACACTTTTCTCACCATGCTTGAATTTCAAGGGAACCAAACCAAAATGTCTACTACAAAGCAAACAGCATCAGATAGGATCTCATAATAGAAGATCTGAAGTAGCAGCAGCCACATCCAGGCTCGCATTCTGTTCCCAGTTAGACTCCTTGCTGTGCCAACCTGACAATGAAAATGCTCTTGGTATTTTATAACATGATGACAGACTTTATTGGTTAGAAAGAACAGGGTCCCAAAGATTGCGTGATAAATTAAGCTACGGAATAATGGAGGTCTTTGGCGAGACATCCATCAAATCATCAAAATAAGGTCAGATTCTTCTTGCCTAACTTCATTTTCCAGCTCAATTGACTAAACGTGGACCTATTGCCAGCTTTCAGTCAATGCAAGAACACACACGCACTGTTGTTTCCACCCCCACAAACACTTGCGAGTGAGCCCACATGGATAAAGAAACACTGGCTGTGCAAGAACCCGTAATTTAGTATTCCTTCGCTTTTAACATGTTGCTTTAACTAAGATTTTAGCACAGACACTGAGGATTCTGCAATTGGATCTGTTTGGGAACTTTAAAACATAGACCAGTAAGGAAGTTCAAGGATTTGGGTAGCATGAGGGCAAGGATCACTTCCTCTGTTTTTTCAAGTTCTCTTTTCCTCCCCTCTCCCCTACTCGGCTACTCTCATGATTGTTTGTACCACAATAATATAAAACATTAAAATCCCAATACGGCAATACTTCATGGACCACTCTCACATGTTCAACGAAAGCTATAACAGGCACCTTACTTACTCTGACTAGCACAGAGCATGACCTTATCCTTCCTGAACTGTTTGTCAGCTTAATTCTTTTTAATGAATTGCTCGAGACTACTTATCGAAACATACACGACGGAGGTCCTGTTGTATTATTTTGTCGACTATCGAGCTGAAGCCATATGTTAGTACTTAAGAATAAGAGCCTTTGACAGGGAGGCCAACCATGCCAGGCATGTCACATAACAAGTTATGCCTCCAACGTTACATTTCAACCTCCCATGAAAACAGAGCAAAGAAAAATAAGTTTAATCTAGAGGGCGGTTGCACTCGTGGGACACGGACAAGGAACATTATTATATTGCATCATTGGCTCACGCCAAGCCCAATTATCTGAACAGGTAGAGCACATGGTGCCTCCACTTGTTACTGTATTCTAAAAAAATTCAAGGCCATTTGCTCTCTAAGAGAAACCATCAACATGAACGCGGTCCCTCTTATTTTTCATGCTTCATGAAAGATTTTTGTGGACCAAAAATTGTCATTGAGCATTCTTGGTTAAACATGACAAGTTTTACCAGGTACAAAGCTTTCTCCCTCTCTCTGATGTAAATAGGCAGCTGTACTTGTAACAATTCCACAAACAAAAGAAAAGAATGCGATAATAATACAGAGAAATTATGCAGGATATGAGAAAACTAAACATTTCATTCCATTTCTCCATACAATAAAGCTACTGAGGTTTGACTATCTTGCCAACTAAGCTGAGGACTAGTTATTCCAAACATAAATTTTAGGCACATATTCAATGCGGTAGCATCAGCAGAGCTATCTTCAGCTCGTGCTGACATTTATGTACAATTAACCGCCATCTATGCTCCTAGCTTCAATCTCATGAGTAAAATCCATTTCTGCTCTCCATTTGGTAAGCACTTAAAGCAAATTGCCTAAAGATTGTCACTGGCAAGGCAAAATTGTCATAATGATTAGCATCACTCACGTTAATCAACCCGCAGTCTCAACAGTTACCCCAGTTAGTGGTATCTGGTGCTCTTCTTTGTTTTTGCTATCCCAGTCTCTACTCTGAGGTAGCAGTGGCAGAGATGTTAGTCCAGTGGACCGCTCAGGTAAATCTGGAATGAAGATAATTGGTGTCACTTATTTCACATTTTTTAAATAAATTAAAATCTAACACGCCACTCAAATATAAACACTCCATCCAAGAAACACTTTGGATGATGAATAATGCACCAGTCAACTCTTTTCCTCTGACAAAGTATCAATTACCTCCAAAGAGATTCTAGCCAATGAGCCAAAGAGATTCTAGCCAATGAACATGTAGCTCAATGGTGCTCTTGCATAAGCAAGAAAAGTAAGTTCTCTAGTTTGAGTCTCACCTTCGTACAAAAAATCTAATAAAATTGGAACACACTCCAAAGAGATTCTTCCCTTGAAATCTCTTTCATGAAATATAGTAACGTGAGAAGTAAGTTATCATGGGAAAGAAAGCAATATGAAAAACTCACCCGGCAGTTTCTTGTCAATAAAAAATGTTACCAAATTTACAGTATACCTGCGGAAGTATTAAACAGTCCAAATTTATCAGAAAAGGTTCCTTGGGAATTAAATTCAGGAGAAGGTTGAGTCCTTTCACCATGCAACAACAACGTCAACCGTGTAATGTTTGTGAGATGCCACGATAAGAAAGCTCTGAACCCCTGCAAGTAACCAAGCAAGCTGCTTAATGCACCTGCAGGTATGGGCCAAGTATTGCCAACAAAAGTGAAAATCAGTCTTTCTATACAGCAGAATGCCAAGCAGCCAAGAAAAGTACCATATGTCCACTTCATACAAATACTTTGTCCTGGCCCCACTGCCTCTTTGTATTTAAGAGAAACAAAAGTAATAACCCATCAAGGATGAGCACGGTATTACCTATTCGTGCCATATTTGTGGAATGTACGCACAAAAACTATGGTAAATATCATGTGCGATGAAAAAATCAAATCACCACAGCCATAATTAACCCCTCTGGAAACTGCAAATTATTGAGTCGAATAAGCAACAAGATGCTATCATGTAAAAAAATAAACTGATGATCTGGTGCAATAAAAATAATAACAAAAAACAGTTGGATATTTCAAAACTTACAGTTGATCACAAGCAATTCAATTGCACTCTTTGGATGGGGCAGCCTGGCAAGTTTTGAGCCCTGAAAGAGAAAGTTGTACCTGATTGTAAAGAGATGCTACAATTACAACAATTGTAATTGAACTTTCATAAAAGGATAGTGCCACAAGTCCTGAAATTAAAGAACCTGGTTGCAAATAGTATAGAGTTTAAAAAATTTACCTCATGGCAATGGTAGTTTGGACCAGGAAGATGAGTCGAATAGAATGTGAATATACGAAGAATCTGGCAAGCCTAATCAAAGTACAGAAACAATACTGAATGTTGTAAGACATATAGGACGACAACAGAAACTAATATTATGTCCATCACTCCATCCACTTATATAATCATACAGCCAGTGCGGGTGAATAATGTACAATGAAATAAATGACAAAACTAATTTCATCAGCAAAGAAGCCATCTTCTTCTGTCGGTGAAAAATGTGTAGCATTCTGGGTTCTCCTTTCAGGACATGCAGAGTTAAAGAGCATCCTGAGAAGTATCCATAGCAAGTTATGCTACAAGATGAACAGCGCCCATAACCAGTTTAAGTGTCGCTACATGCAGGAAAGAAACGCTACGGAGAAGATCAAGAAAATACAAATCGAATATATTGAGACATCTTAGAAGTCAGTTATTGTGGTAGAGAAAAACAAAATCTGGAGCAGAACTAAGCTGAACTGGAAGATAGGTAAATGATATATGTTTTCCATTTTTTTTTAGAGTAGAGGTCATTAGCATTTTGATAGATCCTGACAAGAGCTATCAGTCACTTAACAATCCCAAGAAGAATTTCAGAAGATAAATTGTTTTCTTCCGCTGTTTGCAGAGATGTTTGGGCTTGTTTAAGTGTTTTCCAATATAGACCTTGCCCAATGTTCAGTAACATGGGCTTGCCCACCTGTTCCCATACTGTGTGTGGCTGCTTATGTAATATAAACGCCCCTAAACACTGGTGCTTGTGTCTGGATTGAGTTTTACTAGACAAGGTAAGTTATAGATTCGTAAGAACCCATTGGAAATAAAAATCTTACAAAGCCAATTTTGACTTCAGACGGCAGGATTATTAATAAGTATCTCTCCTAGGACCTACTATGGTGGGAACATCAATGGATAATGGCTCTTTTTCCAATTATTCGTTCAATGTTTTTTTTTTTAATTTCTTGCCCTTCAAGCATAGAGAATAACAAATACTTGTTTCCAACAAATTCAAGTTCAGACCTCATTTCTGGCAATAGAAGGACTTCGTATAAACAACAAAACCAAAAAAAACACTTACCACTAAATAGGCAAGGACTCTGCACCATATCAGAACTGTATAGATTTTCTTGTTCTGGAAAACGAAGGGATGGATGGTCCACTGCAACAAAACTAACTCCTGTTAGAACCAGGATCAAATATAATTAAGAATAGAAGTCTGGCCACAAATGATTAGCTACTGAAACTCCATAGCATGAGGAATGATTAAATCAAAGAGAAAAGGCTTGAAAAATATTCCACTTCTCTAAGGTTTTATAGAATAACTACTTCAGATAAAGAATAATAACATGCTAACGTCAGATGACATACCAATTTGAGTCATCAAAGTCTGTATTATTTTTAAAACTGTCTATGTAATTCCTCAACTAAATAGTTTTCTTCGAGAGTTGTGATCATCACTATCATTCAAGTCCGAGACATTTGTCTGAAACTGCATGTATCTGGTTGAATAATTCTTCCAGCGTTGAAAATAAGTGATGCATACATTTGTGCATGAGGAAACTAAGTGGGAAATTTCACAATATTGTGCGAACAAAATAACATCACCATCCAAAATATATCTTCCCTGCCTACTCTACAAAGGAATCTATGAAATTTGATATACATGCCATCAGCTGCGGCAAGAGTTGCATTCATGAATCTTCCATAAACCACAGTAAAGTGAAAAGACAAAGCAGAACATTAAACAAATGTAACAAGCAAGGGAACATTAAAAAAAAAAAGGGTCCACCAACATTATTGAAAAACATCATCAGCAACCATTACAATGGTAAAAAAGTCTGAAAACCATCTGTTAGATTACAAGAGAAAATCCCAGAATATGTAAAGTAAAAAAGAAAATCGACAAGTAATAACATGAAGAAAAACCTCACCAACACAAAAGAAGCAAAGATGAAGGTGAATGAGGTTTCACTGACATAAGCTCTGTCCTGACCAAGTTCCTGAAACAAAACAGAAAAGGAACATAAAATGCTGTTCCATTTCACAAACAACAATGTATTCCGAAAACTGATATTTCTCACCGGAAGAAGAAAAAAGCCAGCATCCTGAAGTGTCGGTCCTGGCCTATGTAAGTAATGAATTCCATGAGCAGCTAATCCATGTATGTACTGTAAGATAAATAAATAAAAATATTCATTAACATCATCACATAAGAAACTATTTAACATCAAATTGGAGAAGAAAAAGAGATTAACGTAATAATCAACAGTGATTAAGAAAGAGGGAACCTGAAAAACAATTCCAGCAAGAAGCAGCTTCCGATTCTCTGCAACAAGCGAAATTTCTATTGTCGTTTCTGTGCAAATCTTTCTCCAGAGCTGCACTTGATAATATTAAACAACAATCAATCGAAACAAAAACAATTAAATAGTAAAAAAGAGAGTAGGGGTGGAGAGTCAAGAGAGAAACCTTAGGAGCCTGGCGAGCAATGTAAAAGGGCATTTTGAGAATCCGAGGTTATTGTTTGACATTTAACATTAATCAATAATAATTAACCTAAAAAAAAGACAGAAAGCAAAATTTGAATTGGTTTCTCTTTCCTTTTTTTTTTTTTTGTTTCTTTGGTGATTTCAAGAGAGAAGCAGGATTTGAGATTTTGTGGTTGGGGATTAAGAATAATTGGGAATCTTAATCTTAATCAAATATTCTTAAAAGGTTTTAAATTTCGATTTTTTTTTGGTTGGAGGGAGGAGAGAGTTTTGAGTTGGAGAAAATTTTGGTAGAATCAGCAAAAATAATTAATACCGAATAAAAATTTTATTAGAAAACAAAACTTGTTAAAAATAAAACTGTCAAGAATTGGTGTACACTGTACAGGATATTGGAATCTCCAATGCAAGTTAAATACGGGATCATGGATAGTCATGGACCCCTAACCCTACTTATAAATTAAACAGGTTATTTTATGCATGTTCTTACATATGAAAGATTCTTCACTGCTTCACTTCCATGTAAGATTCAATCCTTAATCTCCTGTGCTACAATGTGATTGGTTATTTAAAAGACTAACCAATAGATTAAGGCCCGTTTTACTTTTACATTGAGATTTAACCCAAAAAAATTAAAAATTATTTTAATACAAAAAAAAAAATTCTAAGCTGTGTACCGTGCAGTCAAGAACTCAAGTAAAAACAATCTTTCCATTTGCAATTTCCGACTGGAATAAAGAGAAAAAACGACTAAAGAGTCATTATCAGTCTCCTGACATGAAAGTTGAAAAGCGATGTTGATGTCAACATCCAAAATCCTGGACTGGGACCATTTACCATAGGCCAAAGGATGCTTCCATGGTGTTTTATCATCCATATCTTGCACTTTGGTCGTGAATGGTTAACAAAATTACAGTTTCATGGCTGATAATTTTCGCAACTCTTTATTTAGCTGATGTTGACTCAGTCTAAATTTTAATTAAAGTTGAGTTAAAATGAATGGTTACTAAATAATATTCACAGCAGAATTTTTTTAACAAACAATCGACAACTACTGAGAGCAAAAATAGCTTTCACTGATAATATTATGCACACTTGCATTGATGATGAAGATCGTATTGCTCCAAGTACAGTTAATACTGGTTCTCTTGTCGAAAGAACCACGCCAAAACTAACACAAAATACCATGCATGTTCTCAGGTTTCTAGGCTACTTTCCTGCTACTATCTCAGAAGCCTTGCTTAATATATGCTTATTTTTTTCATTTAATTTTAACCACTTGTGCAAAAACTTCAATCCAGTTTCAACCATTGATCACCCAGCCGACTGAAAATGTATTTATCTATACCGGACGTGTCTAATTACAGGGAAGATTTGGCTTCAAACTAGACCCTTCCTACCGGAGAAAGGGGTGGATATGAGACATATCTTGCAGGGACCTCTCCTGCACTTCCATTTGGAGCCCTTAAACCATCATTTTGCGACTGTATTGTTTCCAGAGAAGGTTTTTCTTCAAACAAGCTGCTAGACTCTGACATCTCGCATAGTTTTTTACCATCTAGAACTGCTATACAAAGAGAGAACGCTTGTAAAGTTGAAAGTGATGTATTGAACTCGACTGAATAGATCCCCTCCTTGAAAGGGGCCATGCTGAAGACAGGCTGGTTTTCTTCTCCACCCTGTGGTTAAATATGGATTAAGAGGAAGAGATGTAAGTTGAATATTACAGGTGTGGGGAATGATTAGCAGGTTCAAGCAAATAGTAAGCATACCTGAGAGACGAGCTCAAATTTGTCGATTGCTGAACAGGCTTTGGTTGTACTCAATTTCTTAGTAAGTTGATTGTGGTTGACAAGAATCCTTAGTTTGCAACCCAAATCCCAACCTCCACAGTCACATGATCCACCTGATCTCCAACGCTGGAGCAAAGATGAAGGTCCTCCTTTATTTGGTAGGCTGTGAATGCCACTTGGAAGTATGACTGTAGTATTGATAAGGCTTTGACTGCCAAGGACAGGCTGATTCTGTACATTACCCGAGGTAGAATTACATCTTGCCTCTGAATAATTATTGCACTTATTAGTCTGATTGCCATCTCTGATTGTACTTCTATTGATTACTTTAGGAATCTTGACAACAATGGCAGCAAGTTCATCGTTAGGCTGAAAATCTAAGGTTTGTTGCTCTGCCTGATGCGGATCCATAGCAAACAAAACAAACTCCCTCGCGAAAGATTGTGCCATGTAGTTTTGTCTCGTCAAATTGGAAAACTGAGAACCAGAAACCTTCAACTGGGCAACAACATTAGGTATATAATCGTGGCCTTTGCCCTTGCCACCTTGATTTGTCCACCTCCCATTCCTTTTCTTGACTTCTTGAATGGCAAAGAATGTGTAAATGCAGCTGTAGTCAGCCTCCCTCGATGCACTCAATTTCTTAATTGTGGCTGCAAGAAGGTCACGTTCATTGTCAACTGCAAACGTGAACATAGGTTGGCCATTCTTAACTGCAACTCGGAGAAGGGCTTGAAATGGGGACGATGTGTACTTCCTGTCCTTGAATGAATCACTGACACTGATTTTGCCAGGAGTGGTGGTATCGGATTTTACTACCTCAATCTGTGCAGTTCCAGGCATACAATCTAACTGAATATTTAATGATTTGCAGACTGTATCTGTTGATTTAGAACCTCCCTGCAATTTCTCTCCTGAGTGATGGAAGTTTGCTGCCCTTGGCTTCAGCATTGGCTCCAGTAACCTTCTCAAAGGGCTTGACCGTGCTCTGCTTGAAGCATTTTGTGCATCACTACTTTGATTTCCCTGGCGCATGGAAGCCATAGCACTCTCTGAACCAGATTGTGCAGAATTATAAGTTGAGCTAAATTGTGGTTTAGACGAACCCTCTTTGGAGCTGAAACTTTTGCTTATCTTGCTCATACCAATGCTAAGTCTGCGAAATGGTGATGTGCTTCTTACTTTTTCAGAAGCTAATCTGTTCATTTTCTGATCTGCCACACAAGGCTCTTTTGAACTTGAATCACTCAGCATTACAGTTGGTTTCTTTACTTTGGAAATTGTATCACGGGATGTACTCATTCCTATTTTGGCTTGTTGAGGCACTGATTGAGAAGAATCTGACAAAAAACTGAGATTCTTCATTTCACCTGAGTGCCATTTTTTCTCCAAGGGTCTGCCATTTTCATATGGAAGTGGGCATGAATGTGGGACATCAGAATGGACTGCTGGAAAGAAAATCTCCACGGGCACATCAGAAAAGCTCTTTCGATTTGCTTCTTCTTCCTTTTCACCAAACATCATTGTTGACTTATGGGGCACTCCGGAATGAGAACCTTGGGGGGAATCTCTTGGTATAAGAAGAATTAATCTTTCATTTGTTTGGTCAACATCTTGGTCTGCAACACATGCCTTCTGTTCTTGCAATTTACCTGCTCTCTTCATAAATTCATCCTCTGGAGGCTTTATGGTTGTCTTTGTCTTCGTCTTCATGAACTGCAGCCCTTCATAATCTAACCCATTAGGCAAAGTTCCATTTTCTGGATTGATCTTGGGGTTTGAATCTATTCTCTTGCACCGGTCAAGATTGATTTCTGGATGGTATTTGGGAAACGGCTGATCAGGTCTGATAAACTTTGCTTGCTCAATCACCGTGCTAGTCTGGGAACCTTTGACATCCTGAAACTTTCCAATGCTTTCTTTGAGTGATTTGACAGGAGAACTGCCTTTGTTGGGAGATGACATCAGATGAAATTGTAGTGAAGGGCGATGTGTCCTTTGACGACCAGGAGAGCAACTCTGACCTCCGCTGGAATAGACAGATGATCCTGCTGTTGAGAAGGGCGAAGATGAGCCGCAGCTTGAAAGTGAATGCCTGCTATTTCTGGCTGGCATCTGTTTCTGGCTGCATTGCCACTTTTCTAGCTGGCCCCAGTCAAGGACCCCGACATTTAAAACTTTGTCTTGGCGGGTTTGTCCCCGTTCCAGATAGCTTGGCAATTTGGACATGTACTTGACAAGCTCCTCTTCCTCAATTGCTGTCCTGTGTTGCTTCAGAATATTTCTCCAAGGCTTAGAAGACAGATGATCTACGTTTTTTGTAATTTCATGATGGATATCAGTATGTGACGAATTACGCTTTGCTAATTTCAGCTTCTCTTGCACATTCACACTTTGCCTTGCTTGGGATATTACAGTCTTCTCAGCAGTACCTAATGATTGATCATTCCTGAAATTCTTTTCCAGCCTTAAGTTGTCTTCCATAGACCAAATAGTTTATTTGGATGCCAAGCCTTATCTCAAATGCAGAGTAGGCCACACATATTTCCACTTCACCTTTTCTATCTCTCAACAAGAAGGCTCTGATGTGCTTCTACAGTTGCATGCTTTCACTTAATTCAAAGACACTGGCCGCTCTGAAGATAAAAACAAAAAATTGAGCATAGAACACACCCAAAGTTCTATTCATGGCTGGAAAAGCATATTAAAAACAAAACCACTGGCTGTCCTGCATCACATGTTAACCAACAATAACAGCTATCTTGAAAGTCAAACTAGACAGGCACCAAAGAAAATAGAGAGCAGAAAACCAAACCCCAATTGGAAATTCAAAACATAGACTTAATTTATAAGAAAATAATAATTAACCAAATTGTCTAAAACTATTAGCATTAAAATTTCTTCCTAAACCACTGGCTGTCCTGCATCACATGCTAACCAACAAGAATTCCTGCAACATCTCTCATCCACAAAAGAGATCATATCTAGACCAATACCGTAGGAAAATGGAATTTACATTCACTAGGGTAATACCTCCATGAAGGGAGCAAAAGAATAAGGCAACCTATATGAACTTCTTTTCACCCCCATGATTGAGCAGATTGATCACTGCATTTACATTCAAGAGTGATTCAAAGACCTATGCTTAACTGTGCACAAAAATGAATAGTTACCATATTTCCCGTAGAATTCTAATATCATCTTAACATGAAGGGTTAAAATACTAGCTTTTAAGTTCCAAGAATAACAGGGACTGAATTCTGACCAAGCACATGACAGATTAGAACAAACAGCATATCATAAGCCAGATGACATAATCCCAGAATGCAAGTTGCTAAAGGGAGATATCCATTAGAGTGTTGCAGTGGGTAATTAGAAGATTTTTTTCTCAGTCAATTCTCCTCTCCTATACCTAACAATATTTCCTCACACACTATAATCGAATCAACTGGTGCCATAAACTGAAAAGGATATTAACCACACAACATAGCATGATCTTATTAGGATGACTAACATGGAGATTTTTTTCTGATTTCAATGCAAGTAGGACTTGTCTTTGAAATCCTTTAATGATTGATTGGAAAGGGAAGAAAGAAATTTAAAAAAGGAAACCCTGCTTACATGTGCCCCTTTTATTTAAATGGCCTCAATAATCAACAAATATAATTACTCGGGTCTCCTCGTCGGTGTTCACATCTAAGACTCATGAAATGCTCCATCCTTTTTTCTACCTAAGAGGAAGAAGATGAGTATTTATGGGCATTAGTAGCATGCCGTATGTTGCAGAGATGATAGAATTTTAGTTATTTCATTATTCATATATAATTAATTGTTTAGTAATTTAATTATATTATCATAATCTTGACTGAGTGTTATTGTAGCTTTTATATTTATGTGTATTTGAAAAGAAATATTAATAGATCTTGTACCCATACGAATGTTTAACCTAAATCTTGTAGAATTTTTATATCCTTTTATTTTTTTTCCAACCTGGTATCAATTCTTTTTATTGATTGAAATTGAATTTAGAAAACTTCTATCTTGAAATTAAAATCAAAAGATAATGATTTAAAAAAAAAAGCTACATAATACATTTTAATTTCTTGATGCATGTAGAATTTAAATTTTTAATTACTCAAAGAAATACCATTGTATCGTTTGATTTCATAATTTTACTAAGAAAAAGGATTTAACTAAAAAATAATAAGAAATCAAGAAATTCATAAGTGAACTCTTATACCATCAACCTTCCTTGATATGGGTCGGATATAGTATAAGAGATGAGTTTTTTTATTTTTCTTCTATTACATCTTAAAAAATTTAAATTTTTTTTATTTTTTTTTTACTTCAAATTAATATTTTTTTGGTATTTTCAGATCATTTAAAAAATAAAAAAATATATTATTTTAATACATTTCCGAATAAAAATCACTAAAAACAACCACAACTATATTCTCAAACACGCAAGCTTACAACTATATTCTCAAACACGCAAGCTTATGATACGAGCTTAAGCCTATTGATTTAAGAAATAAGAATTTACAATAAACCCATTCGAGAAACTGTGACTCAAAGTAATTTAGTTGAAAAAATTGTCTAATATTTTCTTTGTTTTCAACTTGGTATCAATATTTTATTTTTTTCTATTTTTATCTGGATCGTAGCAAGATAGGCTAGGTGTATGTTTAAGTTTTTTTTAGTAAATATCAAAATTTTGTTAGTTAAAGCTTAAGTACACCGACACATAAGCAATCCATACATCATAACCATAGCATTTTGAATAGCGTCTATTTTGGAAATCTTGCATGAAGTAAAAATCTTGCTTGTAGTAGAGAAGGGGACAGAAAATTACACACTTGTATCAAAAGAAGCTGATGAGATGTCCCCTTTCGATGAAAATGCTAGAGTTTTACTATATAAAACATAGATTATCCATTTCAGCTGCTCTAGCTGTCACAGGATTATGACTTGAGCAGATAAAACGTACATGAAAATTGAATCTAGATAAATTTATTTAAAAAAATTGTGCTGGTTGATCTAAACCTTTCATAACTTGCACGGCATAAAATGAAATTCGATGCAAGAAGACAAAAGACAATTAAAACACAGCAACAAAAAATTGAAGCAGAGAACTGTTGAATGCAAAAACTGGGTGGTCCATGAAACCCGTTTAACGATAAGGTATGATCGACTTGTCATCATCTTAGCTAATCGGCTGGCCTGCAGCTTCAACTAGAGTAAAAGGACAAGATCCCCGGCTAACCAAGATGCAAAGCGCACTCGTTTTCAAATATCCTAAACACTAAGACCTCATTATTTCTCAGATTGACCAAAAAGTAGGGGCAGATTTGCTTAAAGGAAACACTTTTCTTTATCTTTCACTCACCTTTACAGGAATTAAACAGTGCACAGTTAGATTAAACTTAGTCAAAAGCACTGGAAACTTGCCTAATCCCTCACACTCTCCCTCCCAGTTCAACTTGAAGATGCAAAGTTTGAACTAAAAAAACAAGCAACATGTTGAGACTTTGAAGTAAACATATGGATTATATACAAAAGTTTCTAGGAAACCAAAGAGGAAGTTATAAACTTTCAGGAGATTTATCGCTCGCGCGAAGAAAATAGCACATACCCAGTTCAGGTGTGAAATGCAGAGCAATAAGATATCATTAACAGCACCATAAGCCTCTTTAACACAGAGCAATACGTGTCGGTGCTGGCTTGATCCAGGATACTAACAGAGAGATCAGAGCAGTCATAGAGAGGGAAAAAGGGAAAACACTGCAAAGTATTAATGCCTTATCTTTTTTCTAAGCTAAAAACTGATGAAAAGTACAGAAAGGCAGAGAGAGAGCTCTTTAGAGAGAGATATTGTGTTTTCTGGCTGGAACTTGTTTGTTTTGTTTGTTGAGAGTCAAAGTGAAGAGTAGTTAGAGAGAAGGGGGTGAGGGTGGGAGAGAGCAAATCATTTTCATCAGACGGCCAAGAAAAGATGAAAGCAGGGGTTGATGAGATCAGGGGATCACAGTCAAGATGGCGGGTGATGGTATGTTCGTGGTCCCCACTTGATACCTTGTTTGTTTGTTTTTTCTCTTTCTGTTGATGCTTAAAAGATGACATGTTAAAGCTTGATGCATCTTGCGAGGGAGGTGGCGGGTCCCAGTGTGGGTCCATGTGCATTCCGATGATTGGATTGGGCTCTGGACATGGATGATTACTTGATTAGAAAAGGTTAATTATTACACTAGCACTTATTATTAAACTTGTTCAGAGTACCGCTTTCCGACAAAAATTGAGGAAATTTGTAGTTTGTAGTTTAATTTTTTATTTCTTTAGCAGAGATTTATTTATTTTTTAATTGAAAATCAAGAAAGCTTTCAGATCTTGGTACGACGCTTCCCATGATACAACAGAATTCTCTAAATATAAAGAGAAAATAGTAGACTTATATATTATAATAAAAACATTAAAAAAAAAACATACCCGTGCATATTTTACAAATAAATTAAAAATCAATTGCTTATATTTAAAATATAAAAATTATTTTACAAATAAATGAAAAAATTATTAGTGGTCAATCAATTGATTAAATGTAACATTGACTTTATTCATGTAAATGCATTTAATTTATTGATAAAAGTGTATTTATCTTTAATATTCATCAAATATTTTATTAATTAATTTAATATTTGATTAATGAATTTAGAGTAAAGATAAAATTATTAGGATAAAAAATACTTTGTAAATGAAATTATAAAGTTGTTATAATCATGAGATTCTTATTGCAGCAAAACATTTTTTCTAAATGTTCCTGATCTATACTTTATTAAAATTGAACATTAATTTGAGTTGTTGAAACTGATGTATGTCCTGTTTCTTTTGTTATGAAATGAAACAGTTGTTCGCATGAGCTGAAATATGAGGGGTTCATAAAATCAATGTACAAGTACTTATCGGATAACATATATACTGAAATGAACCGCATAAGAATTCCATATAGAGAAATCATATGTGTTTATGGAAAGGCTCGGGTGAAAATTGTGTAAGTGATCTTTATAGTTGATATCTTTGATTTATCTTATATAGAGAGAGTGATATTTTTTTTTATCCTGCTACACGTTGTTTTAATTAATGATAACAAATAGACATGTATTGTGTATAACATGAACTATATGAAAGCACTTAAGTAATCAAGAGATAATTCATCACCCTAGGTGAATTAAAATATATATTTTATATGTTCTCAAATAATATCAATTCTATATCATTGTGCAAGATAAAATGAAATATTAAGTGACTATAGTGTTAAGAACAAATATGATTTGACAGAGTAGACACACTTTATGCTATGATGTCTAAATTGAAACATTGTTGATGAATGAATAATAATTACACTGAAAAATTGATTATTAAAAGGTTAAGTCAAATCACCTATAACTTTCATAATATTTTGGGGATCATGATAGGTTGTTAGACATTATACTCTATCTTCAAATATAAATCAATCAATTATTTAATTGGTAATAAATAAATAAATTGTATTTTATTTAAGATTATGATTTATATTTGGACCAACTTATTATGAGACCTTATGGGTTACACACGTAAAAACCACTAATCAAAAAATTAAAACAGGATGACCAATTAAATGTGACTTGTTTGTAAATAAATCTTAGAAATCAAAAACTATAATGTAATTAATACATAGAATTACAATTTTAGGCATATAAACAGCCAAGTAAGGATTTAATTGAATAAATTTATAAAATTAGCCTAAAATAATACATGTGATATTATTTAAGAGACAGATTGATATTTTGTCATTTATAAAGTTTTTAAGTTTTCCTATAAATATAAATTTATGCATTTTATTTCATAAAATGAGTATAGTAAAATATAAAAACACATAAAACACACAAAACAAAAAAGTATAGCAATCCCTCTAAACAATCATAGTTGTGCTTAAGACTCCAAAAAGAAAATTAAATTTACAATTTCCCCAGCAAAAATGAAAATGAGAAGTACTATTTTTCAATAATTCACCAATAACTTCGCTACTTTATTATTCTGGCACATATTTTATCGAGTACGTGATTTGAAGATTGATTAATTAGTAATTATGTAAAGTCTTTACTGCAAAAAAAAAAAAAAAAAAACTCTTGTAGAAAAAGCTAAGAACAGGAAACAAGAATCTTAAACAAGGTAAAATATCATTAACAAAATATCGAAGAATATAGTTAAATTATAGTAGTCATGCTCACAAAAATATTATTCATTTAAATATTTTTAATCACCTTCCATCAGTTTTCCAATCATTCAATTTAGCGTGTTTGCTTGTTTGATAATGTAATTGTGGTTGTTTTTCATGTCGAAATACATTAAAATAATATTTTTTTTATTTTTTAAAAATTATTTTGAAAATCAACGTATCAAAACAATCCAAAACACAAAAAAAATATTATTTTTAGCAAAAAAAATTGAATTTTTTGATAACACGATTTGCACAGCGTTTCCAAACAGTTAAATTTTATTTTATATCAATTAAGTATATAACTTTTATATTTTTCTATCTTCATACACCAATGTTTTTAATTATTTGTACTTTTTGAATTTATTGAGTTCTTGTAAAAAAAAAAAAAACTAGCATTCCCTCTGTCATGATCTCGTCAACTTTTTTGGTAATTAGGTTAGGGAGCTAAATATTCTAGAGGGGATGAAAAGAGTGTTTTCCCATGTTTAAAAAGATAGATTAGATTCACGACGCATGCTTCTATAACCAGTGTCAAGACTGACAGCCTGGAGGCCCTGGACCTTATATTTACACGTATATTTCTTTATTAAATTTCATTTATCAAAATTAAATTTATTACTTCGGTCCAGATTAAGAAAAAAAATAAAGAAAAAGACTATACACGATAATAACTAATCCATCCTAATTAAATGATTTTCTGAAAAGCGGCACATCAATAACGTGGCAAGCTGAAAAATCTTCTCATCCCAAAGTGTCGGGGTCTTGTTTTTTATTTAGACTTGTCTTGTTTTTGTATTTTAAAAAAATTAATTTTTAAAGTATTTTTAAATTATTTTGATATACTAATATAAAAAATATTATTATTTTAATATATTTCTGAACAAAAAATAATTTGATAAAAAATCATTATTATATTCTTAAACACCCTCTTATTGTTCATGGTTATTTATGTTTATCAAATGTTTTTTTATGTGGTTTTAATAGTTTTGATGTGGTAATATTAAAAATATTAAAATTTTATTTTAATATATTTTTAATTAAAAAACATTTTTAAACCACACTATGGAACATCATGCTCTTTTGAAAAAAAATAAAAAATTAAAGGGCATTTCTTGAAGGCAATTAATGCTACACAGTCCACACGTTTTACCTCTGTGTTCACAAGGATATCATTTAATTCATATCATCGCTTCATCATTTTAGGGTTCCAAATAATAAAAAAATGATTCTCAAGGTATTTATGTAGTTTTTTGAACTGTTTTTAATATACTAATATTAAAAATAAATTTTAAAAAATTAAAAATATATTATTTTAATATATTTTTAAATAAAAATCACCTTAAAAAATAACCGATATCAAATCCCGAAACATCAAACATCGTACTAAGAGATGCATGAAAATCAAGGCATTTTCATAGGATACCATCCTTTTGTCTTGAAAGGAAGGCGGGTGGGTCTAGTCATGTTCCAGATATTATACGGTAATTCTTGAAGCGTGTCAAATTATTCCCGAATCAGTAGCCGATTTTTTGAAAAAT
>Ga0325414_1002935_pt1 | contig 17585 bp, 9 predicted proteins | sample PopdelMetagenome_8_FD_206183 | JGI IMG/M metagenome (GOLD analysis project Ga0325414, IMG submission 206183) | Populus deltoides microbial communities from Bellville, Georgia, United States - Leaf-PdKOR-R3 | ecosystem: Host-associated > Plants > Phyllosphere > Phylloplane/Leaf | place: USA... | reverse complement strand
ACCGACGGATAATATCCGTCGGCATTTAACAGAGAGTTGCAAAAAAATTACGTGATTTTGCCACATTCACCGACGGATTGCCGACGGATACTATCCGTCGGTGAGTTAATACCGACGGCATTACCGATGGATATTATCCGTCGGTAATTCACAGAGAGTTGCAACAAAAATTACAAGCCATGCCATCCTTACCGACGGGTTTTCCGTCGGTAATTACCCTTGAAATTACCGACGGAGATATTCCATCAGTAATGTTCCCGCGGAAAACTTTTTTTTGGCGCTCGCGTATCCATCAGTGTTTCCGTTGGTGGGTGGTTTTTTTTATTTGCGACAGAATTAGCGACGGAAATGGGATTTACCGACGACTGTTATACCGACGGACGTGATCCGTCGGTGACTCCGTCGGTATTATTTTTACCGACAGAGTTCATTGCTGTAACCGACGGAATTAGTCCGTCGGCAAAACTGTATAATGTTGTAGTGATTGGTTAGAATTGCACAAATTAGAAGTTGGAGGACAAAAAGGGACAAGATGGTGAAGTTTGGGAGTCCATTTATACCAATGGAGAGCTTAATTGAAGAAAATATTAAAGATCAAGGGTCCAATTGAACATGCAAGGGGTGAAAATGAAAAGTTCTTAAGATTGGGATTCAAATCAGGACTTGATTGAAAACTTCTACAAGATAAGGTCTGAAATTGAAAAGAGGCCGAGGGACCAAATTGAAAAACCTAATTTTTTTCAAAATGCAAAAATGGCACCGTCCAATTTACGGTTCATTACCTCTTTCGTTCTTCCTAGCCATACCACAAAAGAACCAGCGTGAGCATGGTTCTCTTGGCTGCATTATCCTCCACACTTTTCACCAAACAGGGCAATAAGCATGTCTACCTTACAGCCTTGCATTCGTCCTCCAGCCTTCAGCCATAAAATACAAACTTTGCAGCCCTTAAATGCTGCCAAAGCATGCTGCCCATCCAGTCTCTTTGACAGGAACACCATAGTACCAATACAGCTGGAGTTTAATGGAGGGCAGGGATCGACTCAAGGATGGAATGGATTCAATGAGGCTACAAAGACATGGCATAGAAGGTTCTTAAGGCTCTATATAAGGGTGCCCAAGCTCTGATGAAGAGGGGGAGAGTTTTTGAGGGTTTAGATGAAAAACAGAAACGAAAGAGATAGAACAAAAAAGAGAGAAAGTTAGAGAGCAACGCTGGAAAAAAGCTTGGAGAGGAAATCCCATTGGAAATACAGTGAGAGTGATGAGAAGATAGAAGATAGAAGATAGAAGAGACAAGAATGGATAGATGAGGTTACTTTGGTGGTAGCTGATCAACACTGCAACCTCACCTCCAAAGCATTCTAAAATCTTAGAAAGAAGAGAACTAAGAGGAACCATCAACTCATACACTTGAGTGGCAGTAGCAGCAACGCAGTAGTACGTGACCATTGGAAAGGTTGCAACTTTTCTTCTTTTGTATTGATGAAGCCTTGATCATTTTATTTCCCTGGATGATGAAAGTGTAGGACTGTCATGGTGGTGTCTGCACTCAAAATCATCTAGTTATGGTTTAAAAAAAACAAAAAGAAAAGTGTGATGACGTGTTTTGCAAACCAAGCTGAGATGCCCAGGTTCATTCCATGTCTTAAGTATTTATGTTGGGGTTTTGACCGGTGGATCTTTAAAAGCCTCTTTTCTTCTTCGATTTATTAGTGGCTGTTGGAGAGTTGACGAGCAGACCTCTCGGTGAATCCATGATCTAACTTGCTCCCTGCCTGTTTTTGTGTTCTTTTAAAAGAAAAGAAAAATCCAAAAGATATATTTCGCATATTTTATTATTTTTTTATAATTCTCAAAATACAAACACAAAAATATTTTACATGCATGCTTGGGGTTTTATAACTGGGCTGACACATGAAAAAAATAAAAAACAAAATTCACTAATTTTTTGTTTCGATAAAATCTCCTACAAATAAGGATTAACATCATGATTCTATAAAGCAAAATAGAATAATTTAGAAAAAACACAAACAACAATAACCTTTCATTGAAAGGATGCGATAAGGATAATATCTACCTTTCTTTAAGCATAATTATTTTAATACATGAATATTTGAGGAAGCCAATGTCTATTTAGGATCTCTAGTTTCCTTAATTACTATATAATGACTCTAAAATAATCAGTCTATTCATCTTTGACATCAACCACGATGTGACATGCATAATGGAAATAGTTAAAAAGGACACGAAAGATGCAAGGAAAGCTGGGAATCAATGATTGGGAAAAAAAAAGAAGTTAAGGGAGCACTACCTTCCATTTGGCTATACTTATACCTTGTACTAAAGGCTATACACATTAAAACAAGGAGGTAAATCTATCTACGATTATATTGATAAATCTTATTAATCGTTGGTTAGGAATGACTTGACAGAAATTGAAGAACAGTTGGTGGAAAGATATCCGAGTGGGTTAGGACAATCCATCCAGGACGTGGACATTTTAGAGGTATATCAATGGGTCTTGATGGTGGAGAAGCAGAAGCAGCAAGCTACTGAGGCTATAAACAAAGGTTTTCAGGCATACCAGTACAATAGAGGAGGGTCCAACAATAATCTGACCAACCTCTCCCAAAAATAGATATCCTCAGCAAAATTAATAGACAATTGGTTAGAATTCTTGTTTAGCTTTCAGGATTCGTTGTTATAGTTATGGAGAATTGGGGCATCGAACAAGTAGTGTAGTAAACGAAAGAGTCGTCCAGGAAAAAATATGTTGATGGAGGAGCTTATGGATGATGTGGCTAATCCTTTTTATGATGGTTTTGATAGTAGTTAAGAGATTTTAAATGGAGATGGCAACACTACTCTAGTTGTTTGAAAGATCATGCTATCATCTAAGGGTGATTTGAAATAGAAATTGGTTGTGCTCTAACATCTTCCAAACAACTTGTATTATCGATGAAAAAGTATGCATTCTAATTATTGACAGTGATAATTATGAGAATATAGTGTCAACCGAAGTAGAGAAGTTGCAGCTTAAAATAAAATAACACCCCATCCCCTACAAAATGAAATGGATAAGTGAAGATAACAAGGTAATCATGGACAAACACTGTTTTGTTTCATTTTTCATAGGTAAAAATTGTTTTGATAATATTTGGTATGCTTTGATGGCTATGGATGTGTATCATATACAGTTAAGAAAGGCTTGACAATAAGATAGTAATGTTGTGTTTGATGGGAGGCGTATTACATATACCCTCAATATAAAAAAAAACATATATTATTGGCAACTAAAAAGGAAGAGGCAATTGTTGAAGAAAATGGTAAGAATAAGTTGTTTTTATCTAGATTTTTGAAGAAGGAAAAGACAAAATAAGAGGTAGGAGAGAGAAAGGAGGTGAAGAGTTTGGAAAGGGTTTGGTGTGGAAAAAAGTCATCGATGATTAGTAATGGGACTGTTAAGATTAAGGGTGGTGTTTGGGAATTGATTTTTAACCTACTTTTTATGAGTCTATTGCACAATAAAGGTCCAAAAATGGTTAACAACATTGACAATATAATGCCCAAAACTCGAGGACGAGTTCTTTCCAACTCGTTAAAAATGATGTAGTCGGGTTTATAGACATTTGAGGTTCTTATCAATTATATAGGGATTTGCCTTAAACAGGTTATGTGAATGGCATATTAAATGTTTTCATGGGCCAAAGGGATAGGTTTAAACCCAACAGAAAGTTTGATCGCGTCAAATTTGAATAATAGCTTAAAATGGCGATAGTAAGAGATCCGACTGGTGGATCGGGTTCAAATTTTAGCATGAGATTCTATAGGTTGTTTTCCTTTGTTAAGCCACTATGTCGCTCAACAGACCATATATCTCTTGAAATTAGGCTCGGAAGTTGTTGTTCAGACCAATTTTGTTATTTTTCCTACTTATTTTTTAAAATTATTTATTTTAGGATTTTATGTTACTTTCCTTTATATTTTAGGATTTTGATGTTGTTTCTTATTTTAGGTTAGTTTTTCTAGTTTATAAATATCATCATAAACCTCTTTAGGGGCAAACGTGGTCATATTATTATTGCAGAAATTAAATAAATTTTTAGAGTAATTTGTGTTTTAACCCAAATTCAATCTATTTTTTATTTTTTATTATATGATGTTGTCTTGTTGTTCTTTTGCCTTCATCAATTAAGGGAGTAGAATAGGCCAGAAGTGGGCACGGAATCTCCAAGGTCAGGAAGTCGACATGCACTTTATTTCTTTGTTACAACTAAGGCCTCGTTTGTTTGCTGGAAAGTAGTTTTCTTTTGAAAAGTTGTTTTCTTGGAAAATAAATTCCTAAAAAGTGAATTATTTTTTGATATTTTGTGGTTTCATGAAAAATAAATTAGAAAATATTTTGCAATGTTTGGTTATGTCATCGAAAATGAGCTGGAAAATAACTTAGTAATATTTTTCTCAAGTTTATTAAAATAATTGTCGCACGTGTGCGGCGTCGCGGCAAAAATATCAACCCTCAAAATCAATGTCTAATGTGGTAAATGTGGGGAGACAAGGAATTTTTGTCTTCTGTTAGTGGAAAAATAGAATGGGAGTCGCCATATAGTATTTTGGTTACTAGGAACCCTAACTGGTCTCAGAGATCGGGTACGGGGACTGATTGGGTAAAGGAAAGGTATTAGCACCCCAAATACGTCCAACCTAAGGTAAGCTGCATTATTTTATTGTCTGATAAATCTAAAGTCTTGTCATGCTTTCTAGCTGTTGGTCCGTTTGTGATTTAAGAAAAGTTCTCCTCGGTAAGGAGATCCTTATCTTATTGGAAAAAAAGACTAACCGTTCTAACCTCAACAAAAGAATTTAATATCCGGAGTACGTCTTACGTATAAGATCATAACCCTAGATATTAAAAGAAAACAAAATAAATTTTTAAAAATTTTTGAAATATTGGCCTAGTTCTTGTAACTTTGATAAACTTGTTATTAAAGTTCAACATGCATGCTAAAACTTTTTTTTTTAAATACAATATGATTTTTTAATTATTTTTTTAGAGAGACTTGGTCGTATGCATAAAAAAAATATATTTTTTATTTTTTATTTTTCAATGTCTTGACAAAAACCGGGTATTTTAATACCATATTTGTATCTTTACAATATAAAAATACAAACCGATATTAATTAAAATACAGTAAAAAAATTACGGAAAATCACAGAGTTTTTGAAATAATTTTTTGAATTTTTTTTTTGGGCTGGGTCCAGCCCGGCCCATGTAGCTGGGCTGGACCCAGCCAATGACCCCGCTGGCTTTAGGATGCAAGTACTTACTGTTTAAGTGAATTATAATTCACTTGAACAGTAAAAATGCAAAAGGAAATCGCATGCACAGAGACGAAAAACGCATACCTGGAACTGGAAACGAAAGGGGCGAAGGTGATAGCGAAGGCGTGCTAGCTGGTCTCTTCTGTGCTTTCGTCTGTTTCAGTTTCTTCTCCTTTGTTCCTTGTTTTCCTTTCTCTGTTTCTCTTGTTTTTTTCCTGATGTTCTGCCCCTATTCTTCTCTTCTTCAGTTCGTATTTCGTTGCTCTCTTAATTTAATTCCTCCTGGTCTCCCTCTGTTCTATCCTATTTTCTCCCCTGTGTCTGTCTCCTATTCGTCGTCTCTTCTTCTGTCTATCCCCTCTCTCACTGTCTTTTTTTTTTCTTTCCTATGTCATTCCCTTCTGGTTTCCCCTCCTGGTTTTCCACCACGGTCCTTCTCCCCCCTTTTCTTGTTGTCTCCCCTCTCGCTTTTATAGCCAAAGGATGCATGCTTTTATTGTAGAAAGATGGTAACGGATAGAGGGATCACAGCCTTAAACTGTGCCCCATAACTGAAGCAATTTAGCGCATTTGCTGAAAAAAACGTATCTCAGCTTTTACTGCTAAAACAGCTTCCGAACAGCTTCTGAAGGAGATAATGAATAGTGTTCAAGGAAACGGCGCCGTTTCAAAACTCAAATGATACTTCTGATTTGGTCATTGAAGTTTTTTGCAATTTTGTAATTAAGCCCCTGGAAAAATTGTAATTGTGTCCCTTAATTTTAGTACCTTTTCTGGTTTGGTCCTTGGTTTTGGATTGTTTCAATTAAGTCCCTAATTAGCCATCAAACTTCAATAATTATGCAATTAAACCTATGATTTGAGCAAATTAACTCTTCAAAATTATAATTGGACCCCAGAACTTTAATTTCATCCAATAAAAACCTAAATTGACTTTAAAATCAATTTTTCTTACAATCCAACCCTCCATAAATTCAATTAAACCTTAGATAAAATTTAATTGAGTCCATAAACATCTTATTTTGGACTTTTCTTCCTCAACTTGAATTTTATTTGTCAACAAGGCTCTCATTAGTAAAAAATATTACGTCAAATTTCAATTCTTGCATTTCTAAACCTCCTCAACCAATTCTGATCTTTTTTCGGCATTTCAGCATCCTTTTCTTGCTTCTATTATTTTTTATTTCTTCTGAATATATTTCTTTTTTTTTGTATTTTCTTTTTTTTTTGTGGGAACCCAAAAATAGGTAACAACAATAAGGAACGAATCTTGCAAATTAAAAAGTTGAATGAGAATGAAATTAAAAAAATAATCTAATTTCATAAATTATCTCAAATAAAATAAATAACAATCAAAATAGTAGAGATCCAATCTAATAGATAAAAAGTTGAAAGATGATGAAATTAAAAAAAAATATAATTTCATAAATTATTTAAAATAAAATAAATAACAATAAAAAAATATAAGAACCAAATTTAATAGATAAAAAATTTCAATTAAGAAAATAATAAGAAAAAAATAAATAATAATTATAAAAACAATGACCAAAATTGATATAAAAATCAAATTAAATCAAATTCTAAGTAATGAAATTAAAAAAAAATCAAAACAAAATATATAGCAATCAAAAGTTTGAGGATCAAATTTGATATAATCAGTAAATAACATGAAGCTAAATTTTTCTTTGACTGAAAATAAGTGTTTTCTGTTGACTAACTTTTTTAATAATAAATAAATACAAAAGAGATTTAAAAGTGATTTTTGTAAAACAAACAGGGGATAAATATTTGACTATGGTGAAGGTTTCTTGAGAACAAAACCATCGAAGAGATAAAATTGAACCTGGTCAGAATTTGGACTCGATGAATGTTATTTAGGTTCAGTGAGTGAGTGGCCATGAATTTTCCGCACGTTCTTATACATTATCCAGCTTTTTATGATGTTAGGAAATTCTAGAAAAGGAAGAAGATGAAATTAAAGATTCATAGGGGATAAAATTGAGAAGAGGAAATTGCTCTCTTCCTCTAATGCTGCCCACACTGTCTAGATTCATGCTAGCTAGATGCTTGGGTTGGAGTGCTGGATCAATGCAAAGACAGCAATACATTGGTGCGAAAAGGATAGAACCTTTTTCGTGTAATATATTTATACTTTTAGAATCTAAGTATGATCTTTCTCGAATAAATGAAAGGGAAAGGCTGGATAGACATCATCATAGAATAGGAGAGAGTATAATTGTTCTCTTCATCGACCAAATCTCCCACCCATTCGACCTAGTTTTGCGTCCAGGTCCACTATGTATTGCTAGCTGCTGTATAGAACAGTTCCTATAAATAGCATGGCTGATGACCCATACTGAGCATATAAACATCAAGGATTAGTTATATAGTATAGGTTCGATGGTGCATAAATCAGGTGTCCCCTAGAGTTCCCCTGAGCACTTCACTGGGACTCTTTGGAATGAAAGAGCAATATCATCAATATTCCCACTGAAGTGTTTGGGGGAACTCCTGGTGTCATTTGATGTCAATAATCAGTAAATGACAAGCTCATAAAATTAGAAATAGGGATTTCTGTCGCTCCTTGGTCCTTGCATATAAAGGGAATACACATTAATTCCGTCATCTTGTTCAGTTCACTTCTTCTCATTTTCCTTTTCAAGGTAGCTAGCTTGTAAGAATAACTACCATGACCTCTCCATAAATAAGCTGTCAACACTTCCTCCATACCGTTTGAGCTAACGTTTGCAATACATTGATACCGTTTAAGCAGATTCGTTGTTACAGTGATTTGATAGATTTTATCATGCAACATAGACATTAAGCGAGCCGAATTTCAAGGCTAAAACCCAACAAAATGGTGAACAGGCTAGTTCCTCATACATGTACATGTCTGATTATTTGAAATGTTTTTGGACACTCTTTTGTCCTCTAAAGAAGTCGATCTGACACTTGTGAATTCTTTCTTTACTAGCACTGATGTTATTATTCCATGTTGTTCTTTGTTTTCCATAAATCATGTTCATGTCTGCCTAGAAATTGAATTGGATATCCTAATGAATATACTGCAGGAAAGGGTTGCTGCACCGTTTTAAGGGATCGGTTTAAAACCCTAGAGAAAAGAAGATTGATTGTTCCAAATGAAAGACCGGAAGGTTAGCTGAATTTATTTATGTTATTTAACTGTTCTTTTAAGCTGATTCGCCTTCGCATTTTTTAGTGTACGTAGCAGCTCAGCTACCTATCAAGCTGATGCTTTGATCAGCCCAGGGACAATTTCTTAATTGCAGCGACCTCTTGCAATTATTATTATATATTAAGTAATGTCAGACTTCACGTAATTAAAGTCTAGACGTGAAGTGGTAGAATTTAGGGGCCAAAAGTTGCATGATTCCGATGCTACCTTTTTTGATCAACAGCCTAATTAAATTCAAAGGCAGATGTGATCTGTAAGCTCACCATACGGATTTTTGTAATCTAAGCTACTCCAGACTTTCCAGGTTACTACTAAATGTTAGTCCTCTTTATATTTTTAGCATAAACCTTTTTGTGCTCAAGTTATCAGGTTGTAAAATTCTACACCCAAAACAGTTTCCTGCAAGACTTTTAAGCCATGACTTCATAATTTGGTGACAGAAAGCTCCTGTTTTCCGTTTTCTTCACCTATCTGTGAGAAAACAAGTAGCTAACGGAAAATGGAAAAGATTAACACAAGTAAAATATGTTTAAGCATTTTAATATTGATTATTTTGGGTTAATAATTCATATGATTTGAACTAGTTATGGAGGGGTACATCGGGACAGCTTACTATGTAAAGCAGCAAACAAAAGAAATTCAGGGTTTATATGATTTATTTTAGGGTCTAAAGTTGTGTCATGTCTTCAATTTGAACAAGAAAAGGTGATGTTGCAATTAAACTATCATTAAAAAGAATGTATCAACTACTTCATCCATTTGAAATACATCGTCTTGTCTAGTTACTTCATTTTTATTATCTTTAACAACTTCAATTTCAACAAAATTTCTAGTTTTGGTTTTCACAATGAATAACAAATCAACTTTTTTATGATCATTTTTTTTAAAAAAAAATGAGTGTATATATAATACATTTGTTAGCATTGTCTGAGACAAACAAAAACATCATTGATGTTGCGAAGTTGACCTCTTTTATTTATTTCGACCATACCATGGTGACGATCTACTCTAATTCCTCTTTCGATATCTTACCAATAATATTTGAATAAAACTAATGTATCTTGCTCACTATGATAAGTCTCTGAATTCCTCGCTCCAAGTAAACATGCTCATGAACTAGGTAGCCCGACAAACTGATCTAGACACAACTATGAATGAGCAGGTCTCAACAAGATATTTTTAATACATAGGTTGTCCCGGCCTAGCTGAGCTCCAAATTGGGCTAGGCATGACCAATCAATTTTTTATCGAGCTATGTATTGTTTGCACATAGAATAGCTTAAAAAGTAAAATCCTAATTCTATTTGTATTGGGCTAGGTTATTGTCTTGTGTTACACTGCAAGTCCAACCAAAACTTCTTTTAACACAAAAAAATTAAAAAAAAAATCTTAGAACATGGATTCTAAAAACAATTTAAAACGGTGATGTATTGAATCGATTTGGATCAATCCTGATTAATCTACCAAATCAGCAACCTGAGTTTTAAGACTATGATAACCTTTTAAAATGAAAATTAGAACCAATTAATCCTATAAAAACCAAAAACATACAATGAAACTAATTCAATTCATAAAACTGATTTGGTCATAATGTTTTGAAAAGGTGAAGGTGTTTCTTAGCGTCTTGATGCATCTTGGAGTTCAACCATTTTGATAAATTTTCATTATATTAATCGGAGTAAAAAGAAAAAAAAATGTCAAATGATACTTTCGCAATAACATCTCTTCATTTCAAAATAACAATAACATAGACAAATATATTGAAATTAAAAGTGTAGTATGGTCTTCCAAAACTTGAAAACCTATATTACAACAATCTTTCAACAAAGTCTAATATTGCCTGCATCTGTCATGTAGGCACCTTGCATTCCAAGGTCTCCTTCAGTTTTTCTAATGCATTCTTAGCTCCCCTATTATGAGCTACTTACTTTTTATGGTCACACTCCCCTTTGCCCATAAATTAACAGTTAATAAAGACTTTCATAGTCCATCCTTCATCTCAAGAATCCTCAAACTCAATTTTGAGACCCTTATTCTTGGAAGTTTCATGCAGCTTAATTGTAGGATGTTTCCCTAGTGTTTATAGGAAAATGAATGGTTTTATCACACCCTTGAATGTTTCCCATATTGTGTCAATGGATTGTTTATTGTCATCATATGCATCTCTTATAACTGCTTCTACCAGATCAGCTAGGGTTTTTAGTGCTTCAATAAGTCTATAGGAGTACAAAAGATAATGTAAGATGTCCTTTGATAATCTTCTAATTTGTTCCTCCAGAAGAGGCTTTTTACAGCGCAAATATAGGTGTAAGTTGTGTTTAAGGGCTATTTAGGCTAACTTTTATGTGCCCTCATTAACTGCTCTAAGTTATGTTAGAATACCTGGTGACAAATACGGGCATTTGAAGCACTATTCTTTTGTAAGAAAAACATTCAACACGGAATCTCCTATATATTCTAAATGCTTAAAAGATGGCTCCTTATTAGAGAAAGAGTTATGCATGAAGGCTTGTTCCAACAACTTTCTGTTACTAAACTTGTAGCCAAGGATACCTTCTACTTCTTTAAGATTTAGTAACCATCTTGCCCTTATTAACTCAAGGGAATTCTTTGGTTGTTCATTTTCAATGACTTCTCTTTATAATATTTCAATCATTAAGTGATCTTGCTCTGTGTTGCCATCTAACATGGCTTTTAGCTTATCATGCAATTCCTGAAAAAGGTGTTGTTGTTCCCATAATAGGCTTAGTGAGTTATCCCTTTCACTTCTTACTAAGGCTAGTTCTATACTTATCTTCCTCCTCTTTATGTTTGGCTTTTCAAGATTTGCGTTAACTATTTCAAGGTTCTCAGCATACACTAGCTTTGGAGAGGCATTGTTTATCTTCTGATGTTGAGAGAAAGAGAATGATGATATTGCTGGTACTTGAAACCTCGGTTGTAAAAAGAGGTTTTCTATTGAATGTTTTGAAGCATTCTATGGTATCTTCATGGAGAGTGCTTGCTGAGCTTTTCTAAGCATACATATGAGTATGGATATCTCCTTCATCATGATGTCCATGCTTTTATCTTCTTGTATGGATTCTAAAAGGGATTTGGATATTGGAGGGGCTATATTTCTTCTGCAAATGAAAGACATCCAATGTTGCAAGAAAATATAATATGCTTGCGAAAAAGAATAGGTAAATTAAATGCAGGTTTGCCCTTCAGGGGGTAACACATAGTCATCACTCTTGCATGATGAATAAAAATTTTGATTCTTGCCTAAACTCTAAAGATCAATGTGTCACTCGCAAGTCCTAAACTCAAGAAACTACATGAAGGGCTTGCCTTGATGCAAAACATGTGTACGGAGCATACACTTTAAAGATAGTTCTAGTACTTCTTTTATGTGAGACAAAAGGTAAGTTCACTACTTGGTCTCTAAAAATGGTCTCTTGTTGTCCTAGTGATCACCCTCATGAAGGCAATATAAGGGCTTAATAGGCAATGGAATGGAACATGACCAATCATTACCAGTCTAAATACTCAGAGTAGAGTTAGGGTTTACACAAACTTAAACATTGACTTAAGTCATAAGGTAAATTGTTAGTCCCTCATTTAACCTAAAGCTTTTTAATATATACTCTCACCAATAATATCATTGATGTATAAATGCCTTTCATCCATATTCAACACATTATTCATGATAGGAAGTATGCAGAATGCATGTTGAAGCTCTTAAATAAAGCAAACCAATCATAGTAGAAAAATAAACAAACATCGGTCTTCACATAGCATAAACAAACAAAACAAAGTTCAATCCAAGGATCCCCAGTGAAGTCATCATCTTGCCAGACCCTCCTCGCAGGAGCGTGACGTCATGATGACCCTTTCCAAATATGTCCAGGAGGTCTTTGGTTGGATAAGAGAGTTGTCACCTAGTATTATAGTTACTAGGAACCCTAACCAATCTTTTAGAGATTCTAAGTAAGGGACTGATTGCATAAACAAAAAGTATTAACACCCTTAGTACGTCTTACCTAAGATAATATGCATTGTTTTTTTATTTGCTATGGTTTAATGGTGTTTCTATTTCTATCAGTCTACTATAATGGGTTTGCTACGATGAACAAACTCTGGTTTTTCTAGGTCAAAAACTTGGTCTGAAAGGTTAAAATGCCCTCAATTGTCATTGAGGCTTCTTTCATGATAAACTTGGAATCCTAGCTACCACGTCATTCCAAGTAATATTTTAGATAAAATTCTTTGCATTTCTTTATCTTTATATTAGAAGTGAATGAGTTGTATTACTCCCAATAATATTTTGGATATTAACTTCATACAAGTTTTTTTATCCTTATATTAAATGTGAGTAATTATAAATCATTATCCCTAATAGTATTTTGGATATTAAACTTTTTGTAGGTTTTTTATCCTTATATTAAAAATGAATAATATATTTTCTTGCCAAAAATAATGTTTTAATATTTTTGAAATATAGGCCAAAATTCTTTTAAATTTTACAAACTTGTTGTAAAATCCATGTAACATTTTTTAAAAAAAAAACATGCCAAAATATTTTAGATTTTAAAAAAAATGCTCAAATAATTTTAAGGATTTTCGACCATATATAAAAAAAAAATTTATGTTTTTTAAATATATATATATATATATATATATATTATTTTTTTATTATTGTTTAAGGCCTTGTTTGGCAAATATTCATTCTCCTTTAAAATAAAATGTCAAGACATGGCTAAAGGCATGTTTGTCAAATATGCCCTTAAGTCACAATTCATTTTATCAAAACAATGGTAAACCAAATAGAGCCTTACCAGCTAACCTGATTTTGACCTGATCAAGTTGACCTGAAACCTTTGGTTCAACTATAAACCGAACCACAAACCACTACTTTGATCCGAAAACAAACCAAAACAAAGTAAATAAGCCAAAACAAATTAAATTAAGAGAAACACAAAAACCCAAAAAAAATAAAGAAAATAGATCAAACACTAAAAAAATAAAGAACACGATGAATATTCTTCTTGAACCTAGAAAATATGAATTGAAAAACAAACTAGATATAGCAAATCTAGGGGCACAGAGAGGTTAGAAATCATGCAAGAATCAATAATCTAGTAGTCATTCACTTCAATTATCAATGAATCATCACGATTTGGTCAAAATATGTTCGATGCGAAAACACAAACCCTAGAATTAACAATTATTAATGCTAAATAACCTCAGATTATTGGCTAATGATGTCATGTAAGGATGTAGATGCAAAGGAACAAAGCAAAATATGTCAAAATCAAGTAGCCAAGACAATGTTGTTTCTAAAAACATTGCCCAGAAAAACCCAGAATTGAAGAACAAGCTGTCAAACCTAGAAAATGACCTTTTAGACCTCTAAACCTACTGCTTTCGACTCACACAAATAACATTACCATATCTACACATGTTTAAACAAAACAAACAACAAAAAAATCATAGAAAACATGCATAAGGTTTCAATCTTCAAAACTGTTAAAGCTAAACAGCAAGCATATTCAACAATGTGAGATTCAAAATTAACACTTTAACATTTCACGAGACTCAGACAATACCCTATAACCAAGAACATGTGTTAGCAAGCCTTAAAAAAACAAGAAAAACCTAATGCCATATTTGGTAGATTCCACAAACTATTCCATTTTAGCAAAACAAACATCAAAACATTTCTTAAACATCCAGTAAATAGTAACAACCAACTCAAAGCAGGATTAAGCAAAGAAAAACAACATTTTTCATGCATTAATCAAGATATAAGCTCAATTTAGAGAAGGTTTATACCTTCGAAGCTTCAAAACAGTGGTTGTTGCCTTTTTGCTCTTTTTTGCAAAACCTTACCTCCACAAATTTCAAACCTTTCAAAGCTAAAGAAACACATGTGCTAAGCTTATGAACCTTCACAACTAAGGTTTTTTCTTAGTATTTTATCTCCTCTCTTCTTCTCCCTTCTCCTTTTTTTTTGTTCTTATTTTCTAAGATATTTATAAGGTTTTGCTAGGTTTTTTTATGGATTCAATTAATGATTGATCAATGTCTGGTCCTGTAATAAAAATGGGAGGGTTTTGGACAAATTTCAATAGTTGGAATTTGTTATTAGTTTGTTTTGCAATTGTGGTTTTATAACAAACTCAAATATGGTTTTTACAAAACTTAGAGGCCAATGTGAGGTTTTTTTTAGCCTTCTAATCTTGAGAGAAAGGTTTTAAGCACTTGATAAGAACCCTCTGAGAAACTTTGAAATGTGAACATACGAAAAATGGGTTGTTTTTATATAATGAGTATCACAGTCACAGCTAACTGAGTTGACTAGTTTTGAAGCTTCATTGAAGCGGCTTCGACGTCATCGTTGTTGACTACCACCTAAAGTTGGTAGAGAGAAAAAAACACTTTTCATTTGGATCCAACCTTGCTTGATTTGAAGGTTTGTAACTTGACATTCATTTGTTTAAAACCGCCAACTTGATTGACCAAAACAATCAAAGAAGAAGGTACACAGTGGCAGAACGACGCGTCATTCAATCCCATCATTAAATCTGAGTGACCCGTCGTTTAGGTTAAACTATAAAAATTAGGGTTTTTAATTTAGGATTTGACGAACTTCAATTTCATCCTTGTGCTTCCAATTTCTTTTAATTGTAACTGTAATTGCCTCCCAACTTTTAATTTCATGTAATTCCACTCCTGTCAAACTCAATTGTCATCCTCAAAGTTCAACGTCTTTTCCAATTCGATCATTGGTGATGTATGCAAACTGACCATCAAACTTTCATTTGTCTCAATTTGGCCCCTGATTTTTCCGATATAAGCCCCTAAAATCTCACGCCTTTTATGATTCAGTTCTTGGTTTTAAATTTCTTCAATCAAGTCCATAACTGCCTATTAACCTTTCACATTTATACAATTAAGCCCCTGATTGACTAAATTAGCTTTTCAAAATTGCAATTCAACCCTTAGACTTCAATTCCTTTCAATTTAAGTACAAATTGAGCTCAAACATCAATTTTTTTTTGCAATTAAACCTTCAATAAATTCAATTAAATCCTAAAAAAAATTCCAATTCAGTTCTTAAACATCCAATTTTGAAATTTTCCTCCCTAAATTAAATTTTTCTTGTCAATAGGGCTTTTATCAGTCAAAATTTAAATGTTGATTTTTCAACTTTGGATATTTTGATCCTCCATGACTAGTATTTGGTAATTTTTTGGACATTCTTCATGTTCTTCCCACTGATGTATATTTTTTTATTTTCCTGACTTTTTTATTTTGTATTTTGTATTGTTTTTTTTATATATTTATGTGGGATCCTAAAATGAATAGGAACAATAATATATTGGATCAACTTCATTTTGTGGCTTCACCCACCAAACTCACAACCTAAATCATAGAATTTATTAGGTTAAACAATTTTGTTTTTTATTTTTATTTTTCTTACCTAAATATATGAGAAGATAAAAACAAATAGAGAAGTTTTAACAAAAAGAATAAGTTAAAAGATGAAATGTAAAGAAAAAACTAAAAAAAAAAAAAAGAAAGACAACAATATATTAGATCGATCCAAGTTTTCTAGCTTAAATCGTCAAACTCGCGACCTAAGTCGTAGACTTCATTGAGTTTAATAATTTTATTTTTAAAATTTATTTTTTATCTAAATATATAAAAAAAATAGATGAAAAATTATAAAAAATATATATAAAAGATGTAATTAGAAGGGAAAAAAATTAAAGGACAAAAAAAAGTAAAAAAGTGGTCAAAGGTGTCTGGGCCTTAAAAAAATGGCTCATGCATGTGGGCCTCTAGCCCAGACCCACATGCCTAGACCCTTTTTTTTTTCTTTTTGAAAGGGGCGGATAACTTATTGTCCATCCCTTTTTTAAACAAAAAAAAAAGACAGGTGATGCATCATCTGCTCTTACCTAGATTTCAGTCACCAATGGTGGCTGGAAAGCCATGAGTTGGTTTATTTGGTTAAAATACAATTTTTCGACATTGTTTTTCCTAAGAAACCTAAATGACGCCCTTATAACAACAAAAAGACTTAATTTATCAAGCTATAAAAAACAAACAACGATCCAAGAATACGAAATCAAACCGAGTAAAAATTTTATTTTTCAGCTTCATTTTAATTTTTCAGGCAATATTGAGGTTCAAAACAACAATCATCAAACTCTGCCTCTCAAATGAAACTTGTTGACACCAAAATAAACCTTTTTTGTGCCAGGAATCAATGTCAATCAATGAATTTCGATTTTTTCTTTGTGATCCAGTGATTTTTTCTCTTTTTGTTTAAATTTAAAGACTGAAAAATAAGAAAAATATAAATTTGGATTAAAATTCAATTGTGAAAGGTTGATGAGAGAAAGTAGGAGGATAAAAATAATTTTTTTGAATAAAAACTTTGATTGGTAATGAAATTTCTTTGTGTTTTACTCTTTGGTCCCCTGTGTTCTAATTTGCCCCAGACATAACAGATTTTAACAAATTATATATATCTATTTGAGATCGAAAAACAAATTTGAGGATGAAATAAAAGGTGCCGCAATGATTATCCTAGCTTTCCATCCACGCTCAAATCAGCAAAGCTTAAGATATTCTGACTTAGCTGATAGATCTAACCCACGCACATCGGATCTTGCAGTAACCTCCTAAATTTTCCACCAACTTCTTTAGCTTGCTTGCTCTGTAATTTTTGAACGAGCTAAGATGTTTTTTTGTACTTTTCTTGAATTTATGTTTGATTAATATAATCTTGTAGCTTATAAAACAACGAGCTCGTTTGATGGGTTTTTTTCAATCATTCAAGTGGACAATTGCGACATTTGCATGTTGAAGTAATGGATCATTAGCCAACAGCTAAGTTTTCAAGTTAAAATGTAAAAAGGTGTCCGTATTGTGAATATTTTTTTATATATATCAATGAATCCAAAAATATATAAATTGATAAATCATAAAAAAAAAATTGTTAATACTAATTAAAAACTAAAATAAAAGGTTAATTTTCATTATAAAAAAACAAAAAATAGATTCACACATA
>Ga0325414_1002934_pt1 | contig 17586 bp, 10 predicted proteins | sample PopdelMetagenome_8_FD_206183 | JGI IMG/M metagenome (GOLD analysis project Ga0325414, IMG submission 206183) | Populus deltoides microbial communities from Bellville, Georgia, United States - Leaf-PdKOR-R3 | ecosystem: Host-associated > Plants > Phyllosphere > Phylloplane/Leaf | place: USA... | reverse complement strand
GGCAGCTATTAGCTATGAATCGACAAATACAGGGAAAAAAAAACCACGATGAATGGTCACCAAATCGGCAATTAATCGACGTAAAATGGAGAATCAATTGCAAGAAAACAAATAATCGCCAAAAGATCGCCAAATCCTGTGATCTGAACGTTCAAAATGGCAATTAGTCAACCTAGGCGGTAATTAGTTGGTGAAAGATGGAATGATCGGCATCCGTACCAGTAGCTAAGAGTCCACTATTAATCGTGAAAACATCGGAAATGCTCCCAAAGCTACTGCAATAAATCGGGAAAGGATAGGAAAATAATCCACGATTGATCGGCAAAACAGCGTCATCAAATTAATCAACGGCTCTTAAATGATCGATCGTCAACAAATAAGAATTAACTAGTTATTTGACAAGTGTGTCGTTATTGGTTGGATAAATATTTTTAGTAAATATAGATATATATACACAAAAACATTTAAAATGTGTTTTTTTATTTTAATTATAAATTAAAAATCATATACATATATTAAATTAAATATATATCAAGAACCTTCTATGTTAATAAATACAAAAAATAAAATGTTAACGCGTCTATTTAACTCGTTTTACTTCCACTTAAAAATAACCAAAATCAACTAGGGTGAATCTTTGAAACTCATGTCCATGGTCAGAATTGACCGCATAGAAGGCAACAAAAAAAAAACAAAATAAATTTTTTATTTAAGGGTTGGTCTTTATATTTTTATTCTTTAGTTTTTCACTATTTTTTTTTTTGTTTATCATATCATCAACATGCGTTCTTTTTATGCTTTAATTTTTTATATATATTGCACATGCATTTGTATATTAGATATGTATTAGTGCTCCATGCATCACTAGCTCTAATTTTTGAAAGCACACGCAACACTCTAATTAGATATGGATTAACGGTCTACCCAATGGCTATTGGTTAGGATTCAAAGGCATGAAACACCCAACTTATATCTGAGTATCTGTTTGGTAATGGTAGGCATACATGCCTTAACCATTCCTTGCAATGCTCTTATACTATCTTTAAAAGATCATCATTAGGCATATATGAGACTCTTTGAGACTAGGTAGAAAACTTACTTATGCTCACTTAATGAATACAACATATCCTTAGGCTGTATGTGCTATATGTAATTTGCATCAAGTTAAGCTTGACCATGCTAATCCTATATTACAGGATTCTAAACTAAAATCATGACTTCCATAAAATATCCATCTTTTCAAGAGTTTGGACAAGAATCTGAGCTGACATAATTAGTTGAGGGAAATTGTCTAAGAATCGATGCTCGTGGATTGCCACGTATTACAAAGATAAATGACTTGGTAACTGACTTGGAAAAACTACTACCCATTATGAGGTACATCGACGAGACTATATTTGAGAGGCAATGTGGGAGGATTGAACAACTAATGAGACTTCTAGTACAAGTAATAGCCATAAGAGCCCTACTAGATTTTTAGGATCCCGATTATAGGTGTTTTACTTTCAGGAACATCGATATGACACCTATATTGGAGGAGTATATGAGGATCCTAGATTTCATAAATAACAACTATAAGAATCACTCCCTATAATAGGGTAGTTATAAGTTCCAAAAGTCAAATGTTGGTCCTAACTAGGATTGCACACCGTGGGGTAAGCAGAATCTTAAGGTTAAAACCAAAGAGAGGTCATGAAAAAGACAAAGAGCCCTAAAAATCCAGATACCAGGGGACATGCTTGAAAAAAAAAAAAGATGATCAAGTCAAGGTCAAAACAAAATTAGGATGCCCCATCAAAGAAATTTAAGAGGGTAAATTAAAGAAGCACGATGAAGGAAAAAAAGGACACAATGAGAAGAGGAAAAAAAGAGAAAGTAGTGATTCTAAGTGTGAAAAACCTTGAAATACTTTTTGAGCCTATGAATTCCTTTTTTACGTAACCAAAAGCTACAACTTGCATTACGTACCTTTATAAGTCCTTTTTAATCAATCGAATAAGCAATTTGGATTTATAAATGACATCTTCAACATGGAATAGGTGGGCACTCAAGGCTGGATAATGAAATAAGAGTTGCCTAATAGACATTTTAGTTGGAAAGCCCTGTGGGTCATAGTAGTAGATGTCCTAATGAGTTATGGGCAGAGACACTGGGTACTTTAGGTCGGGATTACAAGTTATGTCAGTTATGCTTCGACCCTTGTGGTAAGACAACTAGGGGGCATATAATACATCATGAAAATTGTTGGACTTGTTTAATTTTCCAAGTTATTCAAAGATCAATCTACACATGAGGTTTAAAGAGTAGAAATGATTTTCCAAGTTATACAATTATTATACTTACAAAAATTAGCATGAGATGTTGTCATTTTCCCTTCATGCATATCGCACAACAATTAAAACTTCAACGGGAGCTACCCTGTATTCTTTAGTATATGGAATGAAGGTTGTGATGCCTTTAGAAGTAGAAATCCTATCTTTGAGAGTTTTGATAGATTTTGAGTTAGGAGAGGCAGAGAGGGCCAAAGTGAGAGATGAACAACTAAACTTGATTAGTGAGAAAAAGGGTAACTGTGATTTTTCATCACCAACTTTACTAGAAAAGAATGGCTAAGGCATATGACAAGAAGGTTCAACCTCGAGTGTTCTTGGAAGGAGATCTAGTGCTGAAGAAAATATTGCCCTTATCAAGAGAAGACCAGAGTAAATACGTGTCAAACTATGAGGGTCCTTGTCTAGAATGGATGGAGAAGATCTAGCTAGACTAGTGAATTCCAATTCTATAAAGAAATACAATGTATTATGTAGCCATTTTCTTTCCAAATCAATAAAGTGAAGTTTGACCATGTATTCTTTATGTCAAGAACCTTTCTTTTTAAATTGTATGATCTCACAACATTTGAAACCCTTTTCCTAAAAAAAATCTTGAAAGGAATGGCTTTGTGTATGATTACAAGGAATGAATCATAATATGCTCAAGATGAGGTTTAAACAACTAATTAGTAGGTGACCAAATCAAACAAACCAAAGCTAGCTATAAGATAAAAACCTGTCTCTGAATGGCATTTTAAATTGCATGGATACATTATTGGTAGTGACTATATAATCACCTATAAGTTCTTTTGAAAAAAGATAGTTTGTCAATATTAATGATGTGTGTTTGAAATGAAAAAAAGATCATCTTTGTTATCCCTTCACTTTTTAAAGAACATACCCCTTGTGGTCTTTATTTTGAGCCTGAATAAGTTGTTCTTCATTAAAACCCTGACTAGGATCACACTCCATACTGGAGGTAAGAAAGAAATATGAGTAAACTGCTGAAATGCATACATAGATCTCATCATAAAAAGGAAAAAAAAAAAAAGAAACAAAAAGCAAAAAAAAAGAAAAAGAAAAGAAAAGAAAAGAAAAAAGTGAAAAAAAATGATGCTCCAAGACTAAAGCAAGGATCCTAAAGCGAGTCTATTTATTAAGAATGAAATTATATCCAAATAAAGCCCATGAGATGACCTAACAAAAGAAAAGAGGCTAAATAAAAATGATCCTAAGTATTTAAACATTTAAAAAATTATTTTAGGCCTGAAAAACATTTATTGCTTTCATAGCCCATAGTTAACCCTACAATCAGTAAAGGAACTGACCTCGTAATCAAAATGTTTTGGATTTAAAAAGAACAATTAAGACGCCTTTGAAAAGTTCTAGTTAAAGGGGATTGCTGAAACTCAGGATTTCATATCAACTAAGATAAAAAAAAGATAGTTATGCAGAAGAATAGCTGTGAGAACACAGTTCTCTTAATAGACAGATTTTGATTCTAGTTTAAGGGAATTGCCAGATTCAGATTTCAAGTTAACTGAGTTGTAAACAAAGATTTTGGTTTTGATTAAAGGGAATCTCTAGATAAGGATTGCATGCTAACCAAGCCGTAGACAAAGATTTTGGTTCTAGTTAAAGTGAATTGTTAGATTGGGATTTAAAGTTAACCAAGTTATAGACAAAGATTTAGGTTTTAGTTAAAGAAAATTATCAGATTGGGATTTCAGGTTAACTGAGTTGTAGATAGAGATTTTGGTTCCGGTTAAAGGGAATCATCGGATTAGAATTTTAAGTTAACTAAGTTGTAGACAGAGGATTTGGTTTTGGTTAAATGGAATCACTAGATTAAGATTTCAGGTTAACTGAGTTGTAGACAGAGATTTTGGTTTTGGATTAAAGAGGATCGCCAAATTTAGAGTTTTAGGTCAACCAAACTAAAAGCTTTAAGAAGATTAGGTTTGAAGAACATTACATTTGTCTTTACAAACTTACTACACAAATCACTTGATAAGTTTTTACCCATTTTGGAGCCTCGTATAAATATATATAAAAAATAAAAATATATATATCAGAATGCCTAGGAAATTATCAAGACTGGTTGAAAAAGATTAAAATATACAAGAATGGAAAAATTAACAACTCAGTTTTGATTGATGAAGGCCCTATTGGTGAGGAAAATTCAATTTAAGAAGAAAAAATCAAAATTGGATGTTTAAAGACTCAATTGTAATTTCTTAGGGTTTAATTGAATTTATAAAGGGCTGAATTGCAAGGAAAATTGATTTTTGAAGTCAATTTGAGCTTTAATTGGATGAAATTGAAGTCTGAGGATTGAATTGCAATTTTAAAGAACTAATTTGGTCAAATTAAGGGCTTAATCACATAAATATTAAAGTTTGATGGAAAATTGGGGACTTAATTGAAGAAATCCAAAACCAATGATGAAATTGAAAAAGGCATATGAATACAAGGTTTGAAATTAATCAAATCAGGGGGCAAAATGAAGAAATTATAAGTTTGTTGATCAATTAAGGGTTAAAATGCAAAAATTCATAACCATGGACTAAAAAGGAAAACGACACTCAACTTTGGGTTTGAAAGTTGAGTTTAGCAGGAGTGAAATTGCATGAAATTAAAACTTGGAAGACAATTACAGGTGCAATTAAAAGAAATTGAAAGAATAAGAACTAAACTGAAATTTACCAAAATCACAAATTAAAAACCTTAATTTTTAGGGTTTTACCTAGATGACATGTCGCTCAAACTTAATAAAGAAAATGAGTGACACGCCGTTCGTCAACTAGACATCTTTTCTTTGATGGAGTAAGCTAATCAAGTTGAAAATGTCAAACGAATAAATGTGAGATACAAACCTCAAAATTAATCAAGGTTGGATCCAAACGACAGATTTGCACCCCCTCTATTAAATTCAGGTGGTCTTAGGTGACGATGACGTCAGAGTCGCTCTGACAAAGCTTCAAAAGTGGGCAACTTAGTTAGTCATGACTGTAATACCCATTACGCAAAAATTGCCGTTCTTTCCATGTGTTCACACTTAAAAGCTTCTCAATAGTTTCTTATCAAGGGTTTACAACCTTTCTCTCAAGATCAAGAGGTCATAAATGGATTCTTACCCTCTAAAACCTAGCAAAACCATATAAATACCCTTGAAGATCAAAATTGAAAATAAAAGGAGAAATGGCAGGAAAATCTTATATGAAAGCTAAGTGTGAAGGTTCAAGAGCTTAACACAAATATTTCTTAAGCTTTGAAAGGGTAGCAAATTTGTAGAGGTAAAACCTTACAAAGAAAAACAAAGAGGGAGTATTTGTTCTAGGTATATTTTCTAATCCCAAAATGGAGTTCATATGGCCTACTTGAGGTTTTTTTTATTGCCTTTCGGTCTATAATTATGTTCACAAATACAGAGATGAAGTTTGGAATGCTTGGGAAGTAGTTTTCTGTTTGCCTTTTTTGTTGTTGTAATGGTTCGATGTTGTTTCTGAAGCTTTTTTTACGTGTTTAATGTTTTCGATAAAATAGTTTTGTTTTAGTTTTTGTTAGCTTGAGTAATGCATGTTGAAGCAAGGTTGTTTAACCTGGGCTTACAAGGTCTGTCCATGACCAAAATAGATTTAGAAAACCAATTTTAAATTCAAATTTCATGAATATATAGGCTGCTTAGTTTTGACAGATTTTGAAATGGGAACAACTTCCATGATTTTGATGATTTAACATTGTTTGTTAATTTTTTTATTTAAATATTTTTTTTATGGTAGTGTGACTTGTTGGAATGAAGAAAACATGTTTTAGAGGTCGAGAATTTCAGTTCTGGGGCTTGATAGTGTGCTGGGATTCTGGGCAGTGTTCTTCATGTTCTTAGGAAGAACATTGCCTTACTTCTATGATTTGGACCAATTTTGATCCATTTCTTTGCATTATACACTTCTTTGAACTTGATTAGTCAATGATCTAGGGTTAGTTTGCATATATAACTGTTGTTTATGAGTTTTAATCCTATGGTTTTGGTTTTGAACCGAAACCTTATATGACTAAATCATGATGATTAATTGATAACTGAAGTGAATGGATGCTAGATTATTGATCCTTGTATGATTTCTAACAAGTCTATGTCTTGTTTTTTTATCCATATCTGGTCTACTTTGAGAGGCACGTTGTTGGGTTCATTTTAAATGTTCTTCATGTTCTTCCTAATAACATTGCCTTAGCTATGTGATTTTGACTCGTTTTATTTCATTTTCGTACATCTACATCTTTGCATGACATTGTTAGCCAATAATCTAAGGTTAGTTTGCATTTATAACGTGTATTTCAACATTTTAATCTTAGGGTTTTGGGTTTCGGACCAAAACCTTTTGTGACCAAATTGTGAAGATTTAATCACAATCAAAGTGAATGAATCCCTAGTTATCAATCCTTTAAATGCTTATGATGTCATGAAATCTGGTCTAGATTAGTATTCATGTTGCTGGGTTTGAGTTAAAAGTTTTTCAGTGTTTGTCATGTTCTTCATTTTTCCTGGGCTTTGATCCGTTTTGACCAAAATATTCTAAGTTTTTATGTTTTTGGCAAGTTTAATTTGTTCATCAGACCATAGTAAACAACTATCTTGTAAGGCGTACTAGGGGTGTTAATACTTTCCATTTACACAACTAGTATCTTGTTTGGAATCTCTAAAAGATTAGTGAGAGTTACTAATAACTATAATACTATGTGACGACTTCTAAACGAATTAAAGGCCTCTATACTCACTTGAGAAGGGTTTTCATGACTGCGAGAGGGTATGACATTTTACTTCTTACTTCCACTGACATTACTCATATCAACAAAATCATCTCTACTATCTCTCATATTTTTCACAACTTACAATATCATCATCATTACTACTAATATTCTATTCATTTTTTTAGTCAAGCATCATATACAGTTTTTCTAGTAGAACCATCACCTAACAAGTTGTCAATTCATTCATCTTCAACTTTATTTACAAAATCAAATCCTTTCTCATCAGAAGGGATATAATCTTGATCTTCTTCCTCTTCATCATTCACGTTATCACTACATATATTAATAACAATATCACCCATAACATAACACCACCCACATGAGGACATGTTTTAGCTCTGACACAATCAATATCACCAACAACAGAACCACTCATATTAAGACCTATTTCATGTCCAACACCATTATCAATTTCATCAATATTATAACCTACATCAAAACCAACACCATCACCATCACCATCACCAAAAATAGAACCTCAAACATTAGCACACACTTGACCACCAAAACCAACACCATCACCATTACCAATATTAAAACCACTCACAATATAACCTGATTCAGACTCCATATCTTCATTATCAAAATCCAAAAGTTATATCCAAAAAACAACAAACCTTATTACTTTTTTCACCTTTATCATCGTAAAAATAATATTTAGTATTGGCTGGCCTATCATCAACAGGCTTGCCTGAATAGCACCTAGGAATTCTCTAAGCTACAGGAGCAGAATCAATATTCTTTTCAATATATAAATGAATTTCTTCCTCTCTTCCTCTCTTTTTTTAAGCTAATGTTTTCTCTTTTTTTAATCTTTTTTTTTTAGTTTTTCTTTGTTATTTTTTTTATGGTTTGCTTTCTATAAAGTTAGCCTCAAGTTCATAACCATGACAATCAGTTTCAAAGGTTAGCGCCGGTTTACGTTTGTTTTTTTGTTCTTTTTTTAAATTGACTTATTTCAATTTTCTCATTCAACCTTTTTTTCTACTTTTTTTATGAGATTATTTTAATCTTAAGCTCATGATCACGAAGTTTGTGAGTTCACAGGGTTTAATAGGGTTTTTTCTTTAAATTGTTCATTTTTTTTTTACAGTTTCACCTTTCAATATTAGCTTGTTTGATAATATTGATAGGGTAAGGTCTGGTTCATTTTATTTTTGTTTCATTGTTATTTTTTTGTTAGTTCATTTATTATTGTATTTTTTATATTATTTAACCATCAATTGATCCATTGACTCAAGTCTTAGATTTTTTTACCCTGACAATTTTTTACATCATTTTTTTTTCTAGCCCACGGCGGAGTGCGAGCAACAAATATAGTGAAAAATGAAACTAAAGGAATGAAATTGGTAAAAAAAAATAAAATATAGAAAGTAGATAGACGTTTTAATTAAAAAAAATCAAGAATACAAGGAATCCCACAAGAATCAACCCTATAATTAACTATTGACATAAAATCATAGAAGTGGGAATAATAATTTGTAGTGAATTTATGAAATAATGATACAAAAAATAGAATAATATCCAAGGGATTGTAAGATTTACCGCTTTTGTTGACATGTTAAATAACTATTGATTTTAATTTGTTTCAATTCTTGATAGGCTCAAATTTGAATGATTTTGTAGACTAAAAAAAATTATTTCAGTTTGCCCAACTTCTAAGTTAAGTTGTGATTAGTACTTAAAAGTGCATTTTTATTAAGGTTTTATATCATTATTTTTTACTTGAAGTATCAATAACTCCTTAACTAAATCATGTTTTATAATAACAAGTCTGATATCATAAGATACCTTTAATTTATGGTAAATGTTCATCTTAAATGCAGGCCTATCACATAAATGAAAGGATTGATTGATGAGTTTAAGTATTGAAATTGAAAGGACAAAGAGAGGGCCAAACTTAGAAAAGAGATGCTGGTTCAATCCAAACTGGAACACTATTCGGTCATCGGGTCATATCTGGAGCTGTAGATCTTGGATTTAGGTTTGCTTTATATGGATGGAAAGCTAAGACATAGGCCTAAAACTTTCATGGAAGTTCAAGATTTAAAAAGGCCGTTTTCAAGTCAAAATTATAGCAACAACGGAGAAGTCCGAATCTGTCCTGCAGCCCAGACACTGTTCAGTATTCAGCCCATATCTCGAGTTTTAGAAGTCCAAATGAACTGATTCTTTTTTTGTTGGAAAGCTGAGACAATTTTCTAGAACTTTCATGATTTAAGTCTGTTCAAATTCTGATGTTATCAATGATGTTTTGTTTAGACAAGAAGATAAGAATTGTCACCAAGTCAATATGTGGCCACCCATTCAATAATTAGTCATCAAATCAATAGTTTCAAATTTACCAACTGAAAAAAAATAATATTAATAATTGGTTTATATAGCAGAAAGCTAACCCTAATTTGACATTATAGACCCAAGCTTGATAAATAGACCTTAAGACATTATGAACCCAAAATAAATAAAATAATAAAATAAAACATCACCCAAATAAACCCTTAAATGCGATAAGATCTATAATAAACTAAAAGATAAATAAACAGTAGCCCAACTAATTAAAATAAGATCAAAGTTGAATCTTATAATTTGCTGGTAGAATAGAAGCTCAACTTCAAACGAATGGTTCTCCTTTATATTGATCAATTAGAATGTTTACCATATACCATTGAAAAGATGTGGATGTCTAATTCCCAATAAAATTAGAATTGCATAAAAATTCATTATATAGTTCCAGTTATGATCAAACAATAACTGGTAAATTTGAATCTTCTTATTTTAATCTTTCTGTAATGTCTGGATGCTCCCCGACAAACTTTTCTTGAATATGAATCAAATTAATTAAGGCTTGTTCTTCATTCTTTGATAAGCTCTCGAAGTCGACCTTAACCCATGTATCTTAAAGAAGTTTATTAATTGCCTCCTTGAACCTCTTTGCTATAAGTCTTATGACTAGACCTAATAAAACCTCTAATGGATCTCTTGGTGTTGAAGCTAGGATCACATCATTCCCTCTCTCCTCTAAAGGATTTGCCCTCAAATCATCAGCTATATCAAACAATCAAATGTTAGATATACTAAACATAACATTAACACTATATTCAACTAGTAATTCCACTTTATAGGCATTACATTGATCTTCTCAATAATTTGGAATGGTTCATCTCCTCTCGACATCAACTTAGATCTCTTTTAACTAAGAAATCTATTTTTCCTCATATTCACCCAAACCCAATATCTTGGTTCAAATGCCATTTTTTCCTTTTTTTATTGGCTTTAAATGTATATTGCTAATTCATCTTTTCAAATGTAAGCAAATCTAAAATGTCCCATTAAACTGCCCCTATGAGCTTGCCTCACAAGCAATTTACACAATGAATATTTAGACATGCATAATCTTTTATCTTTAACTAAAAATTCAACATGCCTAAAATACTTATCAAAGGCCAAATGCTCACATTGTCTATACATTTGACCAAAGTCATCATCATCCACATAGAATTCTTTCACATGTTTAAATCCTAAAAGTCTAGTGTTTAAAGTATTAAGAACATACCTTTGAGACAATGCATCCATCACTATGTTTTCTTTACCTTGTTTATACTTGATGACATATAAGAATGTCTATATCAATTCAATTCACTTGGCATGTCGCCTATTTAACTTGGCTCTTTAGATGTTTTAAAGATTGATTGTCCATATGTATTGTAAACTCCTTAGGCCAAAGATAATGTTGTCAAATCACCAAAGTTCTCATTAATGCATACAACTCTTTATCATATATTGGATAATTAAAAGTCATTCCATTAAGCTTCTCACTGAAATAGGCTATGAGTTGTTTTTGTTGTATTAAAACAGCTTCAATACCTATACATGAGTTATCATACTGAATCTTAAAAGTTTTTGTAAAGTCATGTAAAGCAAGCAATAGGGTTGAAATCAACTTTTCTTTTAACAAGTTAAAAACCTTTTCTTGATCATCATCCCATTTAAATCCTACCGTTTTCTTTATAATTTTAGTTAATGGTGCAACTAGAGCACTAAAATCTCTTACAAATCTTCTATAAAAACTAACTAAACCATTAAAACTTTTGACCTCACTTATCGTCTTAAGTGTTGGCTATTCTTGAATAGCCTTAATCTTTCCCTCATCTATCTCAATCCTTTTTACACAAACAACATAACCTAAGAACACAATTCTTTATATTAAAAAATCACACTTCTTTAGATTATCATATAATATTTCCTTTATAAGTGTTTCAAGAACCTGCCGTAAATGATTATATATTTATCTAATTCTTTACTATAAATCAAAATATCATCCAAATAGACAACAACGAACTTTCCAATAAAATATCTCAACATATGATTGATTAACCTCATAAATGTATTAGGGGCATTAGTCATACCAAAAGGCATTACTAACCATTCATATAATTCATATTTAGTTTTAATTGTTGTCTTCCATTTATTTTATTCTTTCATTCTAATTTGATGATAACCACTTTTCAAATCAGTTTTAGAAAACACAGAAGAACAATGTAACTCATCAAGTATATCATCTAATTTAGGGATATGATGTTTATACTTTACTATAATATTTTTAATGGCTCTACAATCAATGCACATACACCAACTATTGTCCTTTTCATGCATAAGTAATATTGAAATTGCACAATGACTCATACTTTATTAAACATACTCTTTCAACATCAACTCTTCTACTTGCCTTTGAAGCTCTTTATTCTCATCATGATTACTTTTATAGGTTAGCCAGTTTGGAATTGAGGCTCATGAAACAAAATTAATTTGATGCGCTCAATCTCTCGAATTGGTGGCAAACCATTAGGGATCTTTTTAGGAAAGATATCCTCAAATTCCTGCAAAAGAAATTTAGCAATACTAGGAACACAAGAATTCAAACCATCAGAATTAAAATATGTTTCCTTATATAAAAGTAAAATCATAGGTATATTGGAATGATAAGCATCAGCAAGGTCACTTTGTTTTGCATAAAAATTAAGGTGTTTCTCTAATTTTTTTAGACACTTTTCTTTTCTCACCCTTACTATTTTCTCTCAACTCTTGGCTTTCCCAATGTTATTTTTTTTTATTGAAATATCCAAACTTATTTCTAATGGCCAAAACTTCCCCCCCAATTATTTCACTCTCATGGCTCACCTTATTTTCACTCGGCCTCACATCCTAACTATTATTTTTCATAAATTCTTATTCAACTTCCTTGGCTTTCTTAAGCTTCAATTGATCCTCATACATTTTTCTAGGTGACAATAGAGCAGGTGTGTAAATCTTTCCATCTTTCTCTGTGGTGTACTTGTTTTTGAACCCATCATGCTTGGCCTTCCTATCAAACTACCAAGGTCCCCCCAACAATAGGTGTGTAGCATGCATAAGAACAACATCATATACAACCTTATCCTTAGACTTTCCTATTGTGAATGAAACCAAAAGTTTCTTAGTCACCCTAACTTCTCCATATTCATTCAACAACTGAAGCTTATATGGCTTATTATGCTTAGATGTATTCAAGTTCAACTTTCTAACCAAAGTTGAGCTAGTAATATTAGTACAACTACTATTATCAATTATCATACTACATATCTTATTATCAATATAACACCTAGTATGAAAGAGATTCTCTTTTTGTTGCTCTACATCCTCTTTACAAATCTAAACACTCAAATATCTCCTTATAATCAACGATTCTCTTTGCATATCATACTCCACATTACTACAATCATCGATCTTTGACATCACCTCCAAATCATCCTTACAAGCCGATTCCACCTCACCATCATCTCTTATAATCATACTTCTTTTATTTGAACATTCATGTGCATAATGCCCAAGCCCTTGACATTGAAAACACCTAATCTCTCACTTATGCTTCGGCTGAGCAATATTTTTTTCTTTTTCCTACAAAGCCGCAACTTGCTTCCTAACAAATGAAGGTTTGGCTACTTAAATGTAGTCATTAGTTTCACTTATGCATTACTCTCTGTTCTAAAATTTGACTTCAAATCCAAAGAGAAACCCGAATATCCACTAGTTTTTGCATTATCCTTTCTCCTCAATTATTTATTTACTTTTACAATCATGTGTAACATATCCTCAATCTCCATATAATGCTTAACACAATAGAAAACATGACCTCTAAAATGTTCTAAAAAAACTTTCAATCCAATTCAAAGGTCGCATCAAAATTTATATCCCATAACATAAATTAAACTGTATGTTTAGAAAAGATCTTTTAATTTACAGCATTAGAGATGGTACAGATGGATTAACCATTTAAAAAAAAAAAACAAAATTCAACAATTTCTGCTGGGTGGCCTCATAATGTGTAAAAACGTTTTGAGATATAAAGCATCACAAGTGTGACAATCAGTGGTCAGCTTGGAATTTGATGTTGAATGGACATTTCATGTGGGATTATGCTCTCCAATTTGAGTGAAGCGAAAGCAGGAAAAGTTGACTGCCTGTTCAGGGAGCGACAATTCAAATTTGAGATTGGGAAAAAGTTTCTACTCAAGAACATGTACAAGCCACTGCCTAACATGTGCTTCATATCTTGACTGGAAAAAAATGGCTAGAATCTATACAAAGAAATTTGTACGGACCAAAAGGAGTGTCAAGTCGTAGGGAGGTTTCTGACCGATGGGAACGCTAGCTGGGTATCAAGGGTAGCGGCCTAGATCCACTCTACATTTAGGTAAAAGTGATGTCGTTCAAATCTCTTAAATTTCGAGTAATTACATAATTTTGTTGGAATTGCAAAACACAAATTTTTGTTCAATATTCCTGGCAGAGTTAAACGTTAAGCAATAATATATTTGAATGTTGTCGAGATGAAACATACATAGTTGGTCCACATGTAGCAGAGAATTAAGGTATTATTTGTTTACATATATTTATGGAAACAAAGTTATTATTTTTTAAAGTATTTTTTTTAAATAATTTTTTTTTATTTTTAAAAAATAATTTTTAATATCAGCATGTCAAAATGATGTGAAAATATAAAAAAAATATTAATTTAAAACAAAAAATAAAAATAAAATAAAAATTATTAAAAAAAAACTTATAAAACACAAAAACAAATAAATCAGCGATCAATTATTGTAAGGTGAAACATACATTGTTGATCTGCATGGCAAAAGAAATACTGTATCATTTGTTTACACATATTTTTTTGAATAAATATTGCCTCTAAATGTGGAAGTATAATCTAATCATAATATATATACATTTAGAATATAATTGAAAAATAGTTATGATGAGTCATTATCCAATTAACTTAACATATTTTAATTTAATTTTTTTAAAAAAATATTTTTAAAATATAAATAAAAAAACAAACAAGATATAAAATAGTTAAGGGAAATAACAAAATTTATCAACCGGCAAGGCAATCATTTAAGGTTAAAGAGCTAGTACTCCAATGAGCATCAAACAATGGGCCAACAATTGTACTCTATTGTCAATATTGAAATGTACTCTATATGTGAGTTCCATGCTGATGAGAGTCACTATCAAAAAATTGATAAATACAAATAGAAATATCAAAGAAATATTTTCGTTAGTAAATTTTTAAGGGATTTTACTGATGGAAATATTCCCTCGGTATATACCGAGGAAATTATAGTGGAAAAAAATTAAAATAAAGCAAAAAAAAAAATGATGACGTATTATTTTTACCAACAAAATTACCGATAGAATTTATTCTGTCAGTAAAATCCATCAGTAAATCCGTTGGTAAACTGTGAACACTGTTCATCATGTCAATTACAAAGGGAATCACCAACAAAATTTTCCGTCGGTATTTTCCAGAGAGCTCTAGAACTGTTCACCTTCCAATTGTGCTATTAATTGTTGTTCTTTACGGACAAAATCACCGATAGATTGAAAAGTCGTCGGTGCTATTTGATTGTTTTCTGAAAAAATTCAATTAATTTAAAATTTTTATTTAAATATTACAGACGGAATCACCGACGGATTGAAAAATCATCGGTAATTGTTGGCGGTTTCTGAAAACTTTTTATGAAATTGAAAATTTAAATTAAATATTACCGATGGAATTACTGACGGAATAATTAAAAAAATATTAATATTCAATTATCCGTCGGTAAATCCGTCGCTAATGCACCCCAATAAAAAGCCTGAATGCCCTTATTTCACAAGAGACAGACTCATTTCTTATTATTCTTCTTCTTCTACTTCTTCTTCTTCTTCTTCTTCTTCTTCATTATATGTAAAAAACATCAATATCTATTTCTTTCTCTTCTTTTCTCTCCTCATCTTCTTCTCTTTTCCTCCATTCTTGGGTATGTCTTCTTCTTCTTTCTTCTTTTATCCTCTTAGATTTTTTTTAAATTAATATGCTTTACGAAATTTTTGTTCTCTCCTTAGCTTCACTTGCAACTACATCAAGGTAAGATTTTTTTTCTTCTTTTTTCATGATTTTTTCACTATATTTGTTTTTTATTTTATTTTTAATTGTTTTTGTTCTTAATAATTGTATAAATGTTGTTGTGAGAATTTTTTTTCATATGAGACCAATTTTTAGTTGATTTATTTATAGGATTTTTAAATTTTTAGCAATTGCAACTTCATTTTTTTCATATGAATTTTTTTAGTTGAATTTATTTTTTTGTTTTATTTATTTGTTGCAAATTTGTTTGAGTTGATTTTTTTATTCTTTTTTCCAAGCATTTTGAGTATATATTATACAGTGTTGATTAATGTTAATTTAATTATTTTATAATTTTATAAAATGAAATTTTTTTAAATGTTTTTAAATAATTACCGACGGAATTACCGATGGAATGTCCGTTGGTATATCCCTCAGTAAATCCGTTGGTAATAAAAAAATATTATTACTGAGGGATATACCGAGGAAATGAAGCAGGCAATTTAATTTTTTTTATTAAAAACGGATTTACCGATGGACAAAAAATTACCGATGAAAGATTCACCGACGAAGCATTTCCGTCAGTGATTTCGTCGGTAAATTAATTACCGACGAAATATGTGTTTTACTCCGATGAAAAAATTCCGTCGGTAAAACTGTTAAATCTTGTAGTGAGTGTCTATTTGACTTGTCACTAAACTAGAAAAAAAAAAAACCCTGAAATCTTAATTGATTACGTCTAAGTAAAAATAGTAATCATTCCAAGACATCAAATGACTAGAAAGGTTAATCATTCCGACCATGCATATCCCTCATTTGTATAATTATTTCTTAATCTTATTGGTTTTTTTTTTTTGGGACAAACCTGAGGTCTTTCTAACATGTGATTTTTGGACTCAAGTGGTCCCTTAACTCATCACTTTTTTTTTATTAGTTTGGGGTCTTTGGAATCCAAACGAGGTAAGGTGTGAAAGCTTTGGGATTTGAAGCCATTTCCAACTATTTTGAACAAGGTTTTTAGATAAACTTGTAAATTGTAAGTTTTAAAAAATAAAAAATATTATAAAAATAATTATACAATTAAACTAAAAAATCTTGTCCACTCAAAATAAAATTCATATAAAAATAAATGTGAAAAGTTTTGAAGAGCAAATAGATGAAAGATATATAAAGATGCAATTCATGGAATACGAGATCTTAGCTAGCAAAGATGTAATTTTGAACATGGTAATTTAATAAAAATTTATTGTGAAATCATATTTATTAATTGTCACGCTTTTTCTGGCTGTGGGGCTTAAAAAAAAAAAAAAAACTATATAACCAAACAAACATCGTGTTAGGAAGCCAAGTCGCATTACAAATCCTCCAACAATCCTAATAAACCGAGAGCTGAACCTAATCATGAGGAAACTCATGGTATTATTAATCCTGCAGCACAAGGAACAGAGATAATTGCATTATAAGTACATCAATCTTTAATATTTTCTGATTTTAATTTTAATTATAAGTACATCCGTAAATCAGTTTTTTTTTCAAAACTGTTCATCAAGTATTTTACATCCAAATACTATCAATTGCTCTGGTATATCCTTTGCTCCATGCTACTAAATTATGATTTTTCCCTTTCATTTGAAGAAGCTGTCTCTCTCAAGTTATTTTACTCTTCTTCTACCTCTTGGATACAATGACAATTTGGATATTTACTATATAAAAAGTTGTAAAGGGTAAAATAACTTGGAAGGAAAAGTTCCCTCCAGTCATAAAACTTCATAAGCTTAATTTAGTAGTTTAGGGCAAATAATGTGTCATGAGATAAGCGAGTTATTAATAAAAGTTGCATGAAAAATACTTGATTATAATTTTTTTTTTAAAATAATATACTTAAATAAAAAAATTAAGTTCATGTACTCATTGAGAAAACATAAAAAAAAAATGGAGTATCTAAATTGCAATTATCTCAAGGGAGTAATTAATAAAAGTAGGATGAAAAATACTTGATTACAAATTTTTTTAAAAATAATATACTTAAATAAAAAAAAA
>Ga0325414_1002932_pt1 | contig 17592 bp, 9 predicted proteins | sample PopdelMetagenome_8_FD_206183 | JGI IMG/M metagenome (GOLD analysis project Ga0325414, IMG submission 206183) | Populus deltoides microbial communities from Bellville, Georgia, United States - Leaf-PdKOR-R3 | ecosystem: Host-associated > Plants > Phyllosphere > Phylloplane/Leaf | place: USA... | reverse complement strand
AAAAAAAACAAATATATTAGGTGAGTGAAGTGAAGTTTGTTAAGGAACAATCTTAACATGTGTAAAAGAGTAATACCAATCCAACAATTCTTGCAATATTGGAAATACAGAGCAGAACTTTCCCAGCAATCATGGCAATGCACATCTGTCTCACTTGGGATATGTTGATTTGAAGGAACCATGCTCTTCCAGATAGCAAAATACTCAAGGATGAGAATCGAAGCAAACACAAAGACAAATACAGGCCATAGTTTCCGTATAATGCGCCGTTTTAAGAGAATACAAGCAACAAGTAATGCAACATATAGCATAGAGATGGCATTCAACAATGCAAAACTGGCAAGAAGCAACGCAATCATGTTTATCTCAAGGCCAAAGAGGTTAAAGATATTTTCAATCCAGAACTTCAAATATACTTTTAAGACAGTCTTCTGTGTTTCGAGTCTTTCCTTTTTCAATGAAAGAATCCCCTTCTTATTCCACTTATGACTTTCTTTGGTGCTTCCCCAGATATATCCAAATGAAAATTTACTGGTGCCACTACCCTCAGAGCCCCCTGTTTTGTTGGACACCAGATCAGGTGCTTGAGTGAGACCAGCAGTGATTGATGGCAACGAGTTGCTAATGAATCCCTCCCCTTCTACAGATGGTATGCTATGATTTGGAGGTGGTTTATTTTCATCATTGACCATGGAACCATTCATGAAGGCATCTTCATCTGAGACAAACAATGGACAAGGCTCTTCCCACTTTCCTTTATTTTGACAAATATTTGGCATCTTATCTAACCAATGGAAGACATTGTACTGAAGCGTGCAAGCAGCAATCACCAGCACTTTTGCCCTCAAGCCAGACTCAAGGCCCCAAAAACCTGGCTTGTATGCACGGAAACCCAAGAAAAGGGACAGCTCAGAGTGCTTTTGTCCAGGAAACATTCCGACTTGTTTACCCCACATCTGAAACAGATACTCAGTTGTCACTAGAATTCCCGTGTACAATAGAAATGATTTGGATGGGATCCGAGAAGCTTTAGGTAAAGTCGAACAGGCAACAAGGCCAAGTAAATATACCAAACCAAAAGCACTGATTGGAGATAAAGAAGCATAAAATAATGCAATAAACAAGATCTTCTGGCTATGCCAGATCAGATATCGTTTGATAAACCCAAATACTCCAGAATCCAATGGATCAGGATCATGCAGCCTATTATACTTGCTCTGTCTCCTCTCATAGCTATACAGTTGCATCACTATTAAGACTGCTAAAGATTCCCAAATATTTTTCAATGATGAAGCTTTTGGTTTGTAGCCCAAATAGAAAAGTAGATCTATTAAGCTGGACAGCCATGTCTCAAAGCTGGGGAAACAGCTCAAACTATAGATGAAGACAAACACCATGACCGCATATGCTTTTAAGGGAAACCACAAACGCCTTTTCGTTTTCTCAACAAGTTGCCTTCCGATTATCCACACAAGAAGAAGGAAAATATACCCAAATGATATATAATTGGGTTTTACAAGGTACACTGTGAGGAGAATAGTCAGAAAAGCAATGTAGGTTCCGCATGATCGATAAGTAGTGAGAAACTTCTGCCCAATTGCACCAAGGAACAATGCTATCCTACTCTCTGAAAGCAGAAAAGAGAAATTAGTTTCAAATACATGGTAGTATCCACAACAGGTACCTACAAATTTGTAGTGAATTTCAGACATCACTCTTGTTTAGAAATTCTGTGACGAAAGTTAAACAAATAATTTGATTATTGTCTAGGATATGATAAGAGAATTAATGCAAGGGTTGTAACCAGTCCTAAAATAATCTAATACTTTGAATGATCTAAAAAATTTGATAAAAAAAATACCATGGAGTTGCACAAGACTTTTCTATTTTTAATCATAGAGGAAATGAACTTTTTATTCAAAATACTATATTCATTAACAGATTCCAATAAGATGGAACAGCATGAAAAAACATATGTATTATAGAAGAATAGCTATTTTGAAAGAAATATCACAATAACCTATTATTTTAAATTTGGTCAGATAAACAGTTCTGTATTTGGGAGTGTTTGTATGAAGACCAAACACATGGACCTTCCAATTAGAGTAACCAAATAGCAAAGTCATTCAAATTAATGGAGACATGGATGAATATACCATATGAAGAATTATCATGTCCATATCTGGTGGTTGAGGAGGCATACACAGACAAGAGGACTGATTTGTTCAGGCCAGCTTTCAAGATGCTAAATCCGATAGGGGGGCTAGGGGTATCCTGTACAATTGCTGAGAAAGAAAATAACATCTCAAAACCATGGTTATGAATGGCACAGAAGCAAGCAAGGAGAGCTATTTTCAAGAAATCCCAGGAACTGTGATGTTTAAGAAGCCCTGCACAAATAACACAAGGATTGGTTCCATATAAATTTTTCCCCTTTTCTGATAAAATTCAAAAAATTGACATGTCAACTATATGTCACAACTCTGGGAACCTCTGTATCAACATACATGGTATTAAGAACATAAACGCTCCAAATTGAACCTGTTAAAGACAATGCCCACCTAACTGCAGCAAAACTTCCATTGTTAAGGAGCCCTTTCGCTCCAAAGCATGAGAGATTAGATTAATCTCAAGAATGTACAGCATGGCAAAGTGAACTTCGCACAGAAGAATCAATGGCTGGCGGATTTTTCTGCTGATATTGTGGCTCAGAAGATATATCAAGAAAAAAATCACTGAACCACAAGTCAAAACAAAACAACCAATTAGTCAGCTCTATCAAGCTCATGTTTATGTCACTCACTTGTATGCAACATATGTCGAAAAAATTCTTATGCCAGAAGTCAATTACACAAATTAACAACAAATCAGACTGACTTTTTTATTTTTTAAGGAAAAAGAAAAAGGAAAAACATACAATATACAGCATGGATGATTCCAGGTTTCATGGCAATGAGGAAGATCAGCACCAGCATGATAGCCCGAGAACATTTTCGTAGTCCCCATGCAATTGTGGCTACAATCAATACCTTGGTGTCTTCTTGTGCTGCAATTAAGGAATAAGAAAGTACAATTATATAGATGGTGTAATCCTGATCAGTTATATTTACTAAATTAAGACCTGGGGAGAATAGAAATGGGAAAGAGAGATTTGTTAAAGAGGCCATTTCAGAGTAATGGATGTCAAAATAAAATTCTGAGGGAACTATCTGATTTACTAGCAGTATCAGGAGACGAAATCAAAAGACAAGTAATCACAAGAACCTCAGAACCAATGGATACACCTTATATCACTATCACAGTAATTGAAACTCAATATAGAACTTGCTCCGCAGTTTCCTATAAGCTCAAAACAGATTTATACAAGAAATTGAACTTAGAATCTCTTTGAAGCTAGTAATTATTAAAAAAAGGTGAGATTTCATTAATAAGATTTTTCAAGGAGAAAAGGTTGCTGACCTGATAAGTGAACTTGTAGAAATAAGAAAACAACAATGATATTAGAGTTGCATCAAATATAACAGTATGAAATTGCAATCTTATTGAGACTTGAACTGTGTCCAGAAATCAACATTTCATTCTCATATTTTACAATATTGAATCATTCATTGTTTTGGAAGGATCCAACTAGACTGTTAGATGAAATTAGAGCAAGGCTGCTAGAATTCAGATAAGCAGGACTTCTGAACCTAGAATTTCTGGGTAAAGCTAAGACTACAAGAAGTGGAGATACAATTAAAAAAACTAGGTGAAAATTGATAGCTGACAAGTTCCAAGAAATTGGGCAAGTTTCCCCTCTAGATCAATAAACTTGTGGAAGAACAGATTATGAGAACATTTAACAGGAAAATTCAGGTGATGATTGAAATAATATGCCAACAGAGATTGAAACTGTCTGACAAGACTCAATCATTTCCAATCAATTATTGTAAGTTTAAAAATAAATTCAGCTCATCCAGACATTTCTTATTGCTTTGCTTCTGAAGTTATTGGAGTTGCAAGAATAGGATTTGATTATCTAGTTTTATTTGATCATTCAAGGTTTCTCATCATTTTAAAAATTCATATTATGTTCTACATCATATTGGATGTTTTACTAGGAATCTAGTTATATTTTCTACTTAAATGGTTCTTCTATGGTTTTGTGCTACTATTCCTGTACAGTTTAGCTTTTTCCTTCTTAGAATAGCTTTGATACCTATATGAAGCATTCTAATAAGACATTAAGGACAAAGGTTAAGATATTGCTTGATCAAATAAATTGAGTTATCAGTGGTCAGAGAGGGAGAGGGAGGGGAGGGGTCAATAATTTAAGCAGGAGGAAAAACTAACATACCTATATCATGACAAATAAAACAGAATAATCAGTCAATTAATGTTAAAACAATGGGTTTCATTACCTTCTACAGTTGAGTTGTCATTAGAAGATCCATTACGCTCATCAGACAGGTAGAGGAAAACAGAGTTGTTCACAAGATTACCCAGAGCAACCAAAATGCCTAGACAAAATTGTGCTAGCAAAAACAATCCAGGAAGGGGATAATGCCATAACCCAACCATGTCCCATATTTCCATATCCTGCATGCATGCCAAGTAATGACTTCACACCACTTAAATTCTCATTACAGTAAGCGACAACATGTTTACACTGAAAGTAAGGATTACCTTTCCAACTTTCCAACTCAAGAGTGGAAAAGCTACATTGAAAATATATGTGCTAACTGCCCACAAGAGTATGAAGACAAGAAGCAGCCCATTTAATCGATGCAAACGAAATACAGAAGGGAAGGCATAGACAATGTAGCCAACATATGCAAGTAATCCAAATGCACATATACTGGCAAAATGAAAACTCCAGTAGGAAAGGGCAAACAACGAGACCTGTCAATTCCAGCAACATGAGTCAATTAACATGGATTCAGAAGATAATACAACATTGTTCTTAGTAATCTGAAATAATTAAGCAACATTATCTACACCGGGGAATAAAGAAGAAAAACATGTGCAGTTGTAGATTGAGCAGCAACTGGTGGGTTCAAGTGAACTTTTTCCAATGTTGCCGATGGAAATCAGCCAAAATTAACCGGAAACAATTCAGAATAAAATAATTTAACCTATTGGTATTAATTTGAAGTGAATCTGAAAAATAATTGTCATATCCAATTCAATTTCAAGCAAAAATTATTAAGGGCCTTCATGCTTAAATTTTCCTTCCCCCTAATAGTAGTATCATGGCAATGAAATGGACCAGTGTGGCAAGCAGGTGACATGTAGTTTACGAATATGTACCGGGAAACCATATGTGAAAAAGTTGATGCTGAAAGTCCGAAAAACTGCTCCCCTTAATAAAACATTAGTATGCCTGACACCAGATCTGCAAATTACCATGAGTTCAGTACATTTGACACAAGCAAAGAAAATTTCTGCATGTAACTCAATACCCTATGCTCTGAGTTGGTTGTTTACACCATAAAGGCTGGTTTTATTCAGTCCAGACACATGCTTAAATTTTCAGGAACTCCAACAGCACACACATGCATGAGAGAGAGGGAGAGGATGAAAAACTTCAGGATGTGCAAAAATTGTATTGCATTTCATAATAAGCTAAATTAAAAAAATTGCAGGGTTATAATGGAAGTGGACAGAAGTCATTTTCCACTAGACATATCACATACTAGTATTTTATCATCAAACAAGACTTCTTCAAGTGTAAACTAATGGGTAAAACAACCTTAACAATTAACTGGAAGAATATGACAGTCTGTAAATTATGTTTAGTATCCAGTTTTGAATCAGATCACCTTTCCTACCAATACATTTTCTCCTGATTCGGGTTACAGGTGAAAACTATAACATATGGGCATATAGGCCCTAGAATTTATTGATCTGATAAAGAAGGAAAACCAACTAATTTGTCCTAATACTTCCAAGCTAGTCTTCGAATTGCATCTATTGTATTCCTAAAATATAGTAAAACCACTAATTGTCAAAATTTAATAGATCAGAAGTGCCAGCATGTGCCATTCAAATGACATAAGATAGTAAAATGTGAAACTAGGGGGGCATCTATTTGGCACACACTGCTCCCCATCTGTTAAATCTGTCACATTCAGTGGTAGAAAAGGGATTTATTAGAGATGTACAACAGTGAGGAGATATAATAGAAGCAATTATAAGTTTAAGGATAGATTGAAGACTCTGGAAAGTATGATAATATATTATCTGATTTTCCCCTGAGAAACATCATGCCAATTTAATGGACTTTTTAAGTCCAGGACCAGATCCTTTTTATGTAATGGGGTTATAGCATTGTGAAGGTTAATTGTGTTCACATCATTCAAGTGGGAAGACTATGGAATTAAACTTCATCCTTTGGATATACTTCAGTCTTATGAATCTAATACTTCAAGGTAGGCTTTTTTATTTACAGGGAGAAAAGATTATACAGTTTGGTCTGTGGATGGGACTGGACCTTTCTCTTGCAAGACTTTTGTCTGTCATCTGTCACAAGACAATGGTACCCAATTTTCTTTGGCCAATACAATTTGGAAAGCTAAAGTGCCTTCTAAAATTAAAGCATTCATTTGGATAATGGTACTCGACAAGACTAAGACCACTGATTTGTTGCAAATTAGAAGGTCCCACAAGGTCTTATCTCCTGATATTCGTGTTAAGCATCACCAAATGGAGAATCTCAGTCATTATTTTTACTTACATTTCCCTAAAACTTAGGATATGTGGCAAAAATTGTTTGATTTGGTAGTAAATCTTGTGTTACCTCAAGAAGTAGATTTTTATTGGTCTCTTCTCTGGGTTTTGGAAGGGAGAGAGACTGTAAGATTTCTTGGAGAAGTGCTGTTGGTGCAATTATTTGGTGCATTTGGATGTAGAGGAATGCAAGGATTTTAATAACCACTGCACATCGGAGCAGTTATTGTGGGTTACGATAATCTTCTAGGCTTCTTTGTCATGTCAAACTTAAGGAACTTTTGGAGGCACCTGAGCTAGCAGATATACAAAGGGATTGCTGTGCTTTGTTATTCTGAACTAGACTGTTATTTCTTTTCGCTGTTTTGGAGGATGTCTTATTCTCCAATTTTGTATTATCCATGTTGCTCTAATAAAACATTCTTCTATCTAATAAAAAAAAAAAGTCTAAAACTTCAAGAATTAACACAGTTTTCATCAGAATTTTAACCTGCACCCTAATGTTGATTGCCCCAAAATCCAGAACTGAGATTCCGAGGAAATTGTTGGAATGCAGAGAAGGAAAAGACAGACACGGCAAAGTCTGAATAGCTGCACTCAGACTATTGTCAACAACAAACAAGTTCAGACACCTGTGTATGTCATCTTACACACTTAACCCTTAACCTTAGATACCAAATGTCAGAGTATAGAAAGACCTTCTGTTTTTTTTACTTGTAAAAAATAATCATGGTAATTATATTGTAATGACCAGACACAAGAAAATCAAAAGGAGATCGCAATATGTAAAGCAGATCAAAGATTGTTCCAAGTTTTACCTTGATTTGCGAATGAAAAATGAATGCCTCAAGGGAAGAAGTTGCTCTGTCAAATTACTTCCTCTCATAGACATAATGAAATCCATTTCCTCCAAATCACACTTGATGAAGGATAGCTGCATTAGAAAGCAGCAAAGGTTTAAAGCCAAACAACAGAGATAAAGTACAACAAAAAAGACCTTCTTTGCCACTAATTTAAACTCCTCATTGGAAATTGGAAAACAAATATATGCTGCAAATAATTATGTGATGCATAGTTAATTGTTAGGCAAATTATGGTTCGCCAACAGAACAGAACTCACATCAATGGAATGCTCTTTAACAATTCATCCATTTTCCCATCAACATGGAGTTGCTTTAACTAAATTTGCCATCTCTTTTGTAAAGAAATGGGTAATCAAGAGGGAGCTTAATTTCCAATTTGATAGCTTTTTTTTTGTGCAGCATACATTATTGCCCCTTATATGCTATTTGAAAGCTCTCCTTTCATTCAAAAACATGCCATATCCACTAATGTCGCTATCTTATTTTGCTTTAGAAAGGCATCTACCACATCACAGAGCTTCAAATCTTAAGCATATAGTCTTTCTCGAGAACAAAAGTAGTAATTTTTTCCCCTTTTTTTTCCCAGGACAAGCAGACCATACTTGATCCTACCTAACTATCAAAACTTATGCACTGACAATACTTTCTTTCCTTTTTATGGCATCCTGTTAACACCATGTTCATGCTCTTGTTATTGACCTGTCCCCCTCTTAGTTTACCTATTCATTTTGTTGATTTTTTTCCCTAATATCCATAGAAAAGACCAAATTAACTCAATGCAGATAGGGCATAAGACTAATAATGATGAGAAGTACTAATTACAAACTACTTATGAATTTAAAGCTATTTGTCTCAAGAACACCTCGGCAAGTTTAGATTTCAAACAAAAATATAGAAATGTTTAGATCTAAGATGATAAATTTATCCAACCTATTTCACTCCATGAAGCATGGAGGCTGAAAATCATGTCAAAGACAAAACATGGATGGTGCAAACATCCCTCAAAGGCTAAACATGAAGTAGGAACAAAAAAATTAAAATGGCTATGCCTTTAGCACAAATTTAAAGCCAAATGGCATTTTCGTATATACAAAGTATTTTTTGTTTTTAATTGTTAGAAATTTAGAGGACAAGTAATTAGACTAACAAGTGCGTGAATAACGTCACCCGCCAAACACAGTCAAGCAGCAATGCAATCAGATTCTCCTCTTTAATACCTTCATGGGAAAATATATCTACTTCAGCTGCTTGGAGACAGACAGCAACCAGAGAGCACAAGTTTTTATGCATCCTAACAAAAACCACATGTTATTTCTGGAAAACCAGAGGAGAAACCCAGACTAAGAGTGATGACAAGCACTAGGGAGCATCTTCAGTAGGAAGAAGTGAATAGGGACACCCATTACTATAAACGTTGAAAGGCATGAGGATGATTATCTACAATAGAACACTCTCCCTAAGTATTCTAGAGAGAAGGATGAGTATCTAGTCTAATTTATTTCTCCATATTCTCACTCTATGCTTTGTTTATCCAAAGCTAAAAGTATGAATCGAACAAAAGAAGTACCTGGAAATGCATTTACAATTTCTAAGATCTAGTGAAAGCTACAATTAGTTAACTTGTTTCCTGAAGTAGGGTAAATATAAAATGGAGGATTTGCAAGACCTCAACTCTAGATATGAGGAACTCAATTTATTTCCCACTTCTAACATCAAATCTTATACTGATTTAAACAGAGTAGAGCTTATGATAACAGATACATACCATGATGTAAAATAGTACAAGAGAAAGACCGGAACAAATTTCATGCCACTCGGATTTTCCAGATATTTTGAACAGGCCAATAAAATCAGCTATCCACTGAAGTGTACTGAGGAACTCTATAGGAAGCTGATAGGTATAAAGCAGTATAATGTTAACGCTTGCATACAGTTGAAGAGGCCTCCACCACCTTCAAGACATGCAATCAAACAAAGTCACTTGAAGAAGTAACAATTGATCTACACAAATTTAGCGCACGTGTCTGTGGGTGTTTGTGATAAAGAAGGGTGGTGAGAGAAAAGAGAGAATCTAGTGGAAGGTTATGTATCCATAGAAACCTGAAAAGTCCAAGAAAGTTGCTTGTTAGAGACCAGTCCACGAGGCCTGCACAGCTGGCAATAAAAAATGGTAGAGAAAACCATGAGGGATGGCTTATCCCCACACCAAGTTGAATTGCGGGCAACAGCAAACAAGAAGCAACCCTAAGATGTGAGCCTTCAATGAAGGAAAAAAAAATCCAAATCAGTACCTGCATCCTTTTTTCAACTCATCAAACCACTTTTACCCAAACAAACACAAAATAAGAGCTTGGAATTTCATTTTTTGCTTCAATACAAGGAATAGTGTGTTAAAAAGCAAAAAAGAAAACTATCCATGATTTCCCAGACCAATTCAGTACAATATCGGCCTCCAACATAGTTTTAAAACCTCATTTAAATCTATCCATTATTTGACCTATTCATTCAAGGTTTTAATGAATGGTTACCTGGAAAAATTTAAAACCTCAATGTCTAAAGAAAATCCTTAAAGGCACAAAAGAACTAAAGCAAAAACCTCCCCAGTCCTGAGGAGAAAGAGAGGTGCATACCCATCAAATGAAACTCTATTGGTGGTCAGATTACTGAGACCATGATAATGCACTCTTGCATATCCAATTCACAAATGGTGTTCAAATGAAATGCTGAGTTTCTATTTAGAATGTTTATTAGTGAAATAAATGAAAATTAAGTTGTTACATGTGCAAATTCAACCAATAAGAATGATTATAACAGGCATACCATACATTTTAATAAGGAAATCAATTAAAGGATATAACTTGGAGCTTTGTTAGCTAATTACAAACCTAAATGTTCAAGAAGGTTTAAGAAATGACCCCAGCAGGAATCTCGCCAAGGAACCAGACCAATTCTGCTCCCATATATATCAACTAAAGCAATAAAAACCGCTAATAGTTGTATAACCAAGAAGTAAATTACAAGTGGTGATTTCCAGGAATGGATTCTGCAAAGTTATATCAAGAGAAAATCTCAATTAATGTGGATGAGATAAGGGGACGAAAGAAACAAACAGAAAAAATCCAATGCTTACATCATAAAACCGGTTAAATGGGCCCACCAAGCATCTGCTCCACTCCATTCATCTCCCAGAATTGCCCAGATGACAAGATACACTGCTTGAGAAAGAATGACTACTAGGGAAAAGATAATAATGAACCACAATAAAAAAAGTCGCCGTTGAATACGAAAACCTGTCAGAACAGAATGTTGTGTTATTAGGATAAAGCTCGATGAAAAGGGGCATAAAGAGAACTGCTGCCGGCAATACCAGGTGTAAATGAGGTTCAACTATTTTGCAAGTAAAACATATACTAGTGTTATCTAAAAATTTCTGTTTCTTTTTTTAAAAATCAATTTATGATTGCTCATAACTAATATTAACATGTATGTAATTGCTCACGAAAGCGCTAGACAATCAAGAACATCTTGCCAATGCCACACAGTGTAAAGGCAAATTCTTACTGAAGTTCTTAAAGAGGCTCACCTATTTTTGGTGCAGCGTACTGAATAAGAAGGAAAGCTATTAAATCAACAAGAGAAATCAAACTCCAATTGATCAAAGAAGCTGCAAGAAAAGAGGGGCAAAAGGTTGAAGATTTAAAACCCGCCAAGAAAATTAATTTCCCATGAGAGAGAAAGCAGCTTCTAAGCTGCAGCTGATAAGTAGTTCTAATCTTGAAGTTGGTTACTCCAAAAAAAACAAACGTATGGATGAAGAATATACATGTTAAGAGCAGGACTGGCAAGACAAATCCAACAAGAAAATTCCCCATTGTTTGCCAGCAGAATCACATTGGTCTCCTTGCCTTCTTATCGAAATTATCCGATTCGATAAAATCACAAGAAACCCATTAATTGTATTGGATGCCAAAGGTTTGCTTGCTTGCTTGCTTGCTTGCTAGCTTCCGTCACTTGGCCCGGCTGTTTGTAGAAGGAGACTAGGAGGGGCAGACCGGACGAGGAGGTTTTCCAATATCAAGGACAAGATCTTAAGTTTGTTCGCTTTTACTTTTTACAATCCTTTTACCTACTGGTCAATGCAGTTTTATAAATGTGATACGAGATGTCTTAACTTTTTCGATTTCTCAAATTAGGTGTCTCGACTCTGGTTTTAATCGATTGTATTACTCAGATTTGATAATAGATTTGTTATTTGAAAATATTTTAAAATATATATATATTTAAAATTATATCAAAAAAATTCAAAAACAAAACAAAAAAAATTAATTTAAAAAATATTTAAATATTTAGAAAACTGGATTCCTAAATGAACACTAATACTCTATTTGTTTTTACGTTTTAAAATGTTTTTAAAAAAATTAAATTTTTTTATTTATTTTAAATTAAATTTTTTATAGTATTTTCAAATCATTTTAATGTTAGATATTAAATATTAATTTTAAAAAATAAAAAAATATTGTTTTAATATATATTTAAATAAAAAAATTTAAAAATTAATTCCCGCAAGTACAATATCAAATTGATAGAAAGTATCTTAATAGAATTAATATCAAAATGGCTGAAAGTATCTTAATAGACTTAATAACTTACTCTACAATTTTTTTTATTTTTTCAATTAAAAAGCATATTTTAGAGTTAATTGAATATAAAAATGGATGGAGGAATCAAATTAAGCAAAAGACTTGAAGTGGAAAGGGAGGGATTAAGGAAAGAATTCAATGAGAGAGACACTAAGAAAAATATAAAAAGTAGAGGGACTATCAAGCAAAATAACACCCCCAAAAGTTTAAACAATATCAACAGAAGTCGGTGTGATATTTGTAGCTAGCCATACATTCCTTATCAAATTGCATGCAGCCTTTTGTCTTGGTTGAAGAACAAAAACAGAAACCAATAATATACCATGAACGCTCTCCTCTCAAGCTCAACCTCTCTCTGCAACTCTCACATTTTGAAGCTGACATCCAAACCCACAAGTTTCAGGCTATCATTACCATGCAATACCAATACTACCCAGTACTTGGGCCGCGACAGCTTGAGCTTGAGAATACGAGCCAGTAACAATGCAAATGAAGTGGATACGCAGACAGCAAAAGAAGATCAGGCAACTGAAACAAGCAATCAAGTCTCCAGTTCATCATCTGCTGCCGCATCTGCAATTGACAAAGACCTCAAAAAGGTTGCTTCTATTTTTAACTGGTTTATTTTCATATGGGTTTCTTTCTTCATGTTGTTCCGTGGATGTTGATGCTTATGTTATTGGTATGAATTGAATCAAAAGGGTGTCTCTCTTTGCATTACAACAACAGGTGGTTCAAAAGACTGCTGCTACCTTTGCACCAAGAGCTTCCACAGCTACAAAAAATCCTGCTGTACCAGGAACTACCTTGTATACTGTTTTTGAGGTTCAAGGCTATGTCTGCATGTTGTTAGGTGGAGCTCTTTCTTTCAATCTCATTTTCCCATCAAATGACCCTGACATTTGGAGATTGATGGGAATGTGGTCCATCTGGATGTTTAGTAAGCTTAATTCATCCTTCTCTGTTTTTTCCATTTCTAAATTCATTTATTACTTCATTAGCTCAAATACAAGAAGCTAGCAAGCTCTGGTTTTTATAAGTCCAATATCATCATGGGCATAATTTGATTCAATTAAAGATTCAGTTGCCATTTTGTTTTTGGGCTGGCAGCAATTCCTTCCCTTCGTGCCCGGGACTGCTCCAAGAATGAGAAAGAGGCTCTTAATTATCTATTTCTACTCGTCCCTTTACTCAATGTTACAATCCCCTTCTTTTGGAAGTCCTTTGCGTTAGTATGGTCCGCCGATACCATTGCCTTCTTTGGAATGTATGCATGGAAGGTATGATATGCATGCTTTAATTTATTTCTTCCTTCAAGAACATTCATAGAGTTGGATACTCTTATTTACTTTGATAGTCATTTTGAAATATGATGCTTTCTGCAGCTGGGATGGCTCCAGAAAACAGAGTAGCTGGGAATTCAACATTTCTTCCTTTTCTTTGTTTGGATCGTTTGATGCAGATGAGACAGTAACATTGCTGAGACCAGCAATTGTTACTACACTACGGGCATGGAGATAGTTCGCGGTGATTGCACAGCAGTAGGTGCCTTCTGTCAGTAGGATGGAGATGCCTGTCATTTCTTGTGGCGTGTAATGACAAATCCATCTTAATTTTATTGACTGTTATCCCGGGGGCTTGCTAGCTTCTCGTCTTCTCTTATTTTATTAAGTGGATTCGATTCACTGTAAGTGATACCATGTACACAATACCTTTGCTAAAAGATGTAACATGATAGTTCATTAGCAAAATAGACCTGGAAAACGATAAACCAGCATATTCATGGCAGGAGGCTATGCAATTTGGCTGTTGGAAATTTTTGTGTAAATGTGGACTGAATGGCAAATTGTATAGATCGTTTTACCTTTCTCATGGGTGTTCTAATGTGGACTGAATAGCAAATTGTATAGATAGTTTTACCTTTCTCATGGGTGTTCTGTTTTCCTTATAGATCTAACAAAAAGAATGGGAGTTACATTTATTTTCAAAGGGGCTTCTTAAATTCTATCAAACAGAGACTAGGCACTTCAAGCATACTAGAAATAGAGATGGGTGAAAAATTAAACACCAAAACAAAGTTCTATTTGTTGAGCTGGTTCATGAAAAAGCTCCAGAGAGAATGGATGAAGACCAACAGTATAATAATACAGCGACTAATGTAATTTGGCATCACAAGCTGTAGCATGTTTATAATTATAAATAGTACAAGCTCAATGACCTAGCCCTTTGTTGTGGGAGGAAAATGCTCTTTCAAGGGATAAGCAGGACACCGCCATTCACATATTGGGTTGGTATTGTGAGATCTATTGTATCCATCAGGATCCCTTCACATTCACCCACATAACCCAAATGCCGACTAGTATTTTACCATCAGTTACTTCCTGCAAGGTCCAGCTGTACAAACAAGTTCCAAAACAAGAATCAACAGGGGAACCAACAATGCAGCAAGCAATGACACAAAGTAAATGAATGCAACTGCCCATTATTGTAAATATCTGGTGACTCAAAGAAGAGGTTATGTTATGCTTATGGACCCCTAAAATCCTCCTAACTGTAACACTAAAATATTTCAAAGCAAACTAAACTTGTCATACTCAGCTATCTCGCAAGCTACCAAACATGCTGTTAACAAGGCACTACCATAAAAAAAGGTAATGGGCACAGGCGCTAAAATGCAACGGGAACTAAAATGCTGTCAAAGTTATTCCATGAAAAATGCATTACAATGCAAAAGGCAGCATGAACTGGCTGAGCTTATCTACAACTTTTAGGGAAGAATGTTCAGGAATTGTTATCTCCGATCTCTTATACCTGAACCAGGGACTTGTCATAAAACAATCTTCAGACATTTAACATGCAGACATACAGTTAGTTTAGACCATTTGTGTAGTTTTTTATCTCTAAAATCTGCTACGCCAATGAAATCATGATGGTTTGCATGTGTTTTAAGAATCGGATTCTAATTCATCTTACATGAACATCAATGGTATTAGAGTTCTCAAATGCCTTAAATTCTCAATAAAAAAATTCTTGCCTTTGAAATTGCATCTACTCAACATGAAAATCAATTTCATGAAGCCAAGATCCTCCAATGCAGACCACTTCTTACATCTGACTCATAGCTCTAAATGTGCTCATCATCACTGTCGTCATAGTCAGAAGCAGAATCTTCACTCCTTGGTTCTGTCAGAGTATTCATGTCAAATGATGGCATCTCCATCTCCTCCATGTCAATAGTGTCATACTCCATTCGTTGCTCAAACTTCTCATCAGAGCAGTTAAGGAGCCATGAAAGTGAACACTTCATGCCCTTCTTTGCAACCCTCTTATGTCTTGGTTTTATAGTGGACTCCAAACCATATGTAAAGAAAGCAGGGAAAGTAACCAAATCATCCAAAGGTCTTTCCATCTTCACTTGGAAGTAATCAAAACTGTGTTTCATAATGTCAAGATTCAAAGCAAGCAACTGGGGACATCCCACAACCATTGCCCTCACTTGATGCAAAGAGAATCCACAGTCTTTAAGGAAATCCACATGTTTCACAATAGGTAGTCTACTAAGGCTGACAACCTGTGGCATCTTCTCAACAACTCTGCCAAAGTCCTCAGGGCCCAAATCAATAACTGAATGAAGTAAACACTGTTGACCCAGAAGTTTTTCCTTCAGCTCAATTCCAATAATCTCAGGATATTGTGCTACCACAGAAGGAAGTGAGGATTTTCTTACATTAAACTCTAAAAGGGATCCAACATTTGGTTTCACCTGTTCCTCTAAACCAAAACCAAGGATGTGAGGTCGCTTTTCTATCAATCTAGCTACAGCTAGTCTTGGTATGCCCAAGCTTTCAAGATACTCCACAAAAGGCTTGATCACCCGTCCTACTCGCATCCCCAAAATCTCTGGGTATCTAGTTAAAACCCCTCCAACTTCTCTCCTTGCTAACCCGATTCCTACCAAATAAGCCACTGATGTGCTCATGGTCCCTTCAAGCTTGAACCCCAGAATTTCTGGATATCTCTCAAGCACCCGAGGGATATCATTTGGCTTGATATCCATTCCTTGAAGATATTTGACCACTGGATCTAGATCTACAACAACACTAGCATGAAGGACTTGGGGATATCTTCTTAAGAACTCAGTGAAAGTGGATTTCCTAACACCCAATTTTCCAAGATAGTCAAGCACAGGAATCATGTTCTTCTTCACACTGCAACCAAGAACAAGTGGGTAGTTGTTGATGTCCTCAATTGTGAGACCTAATTTGTGAAGGAAATCAACACGTTCCCTCATAACCTCAGTAGTCACAGGAAGCTCCAACCCATCAAGTTCATCAGGGACAATACCAATTCCCCTTAAGAATTCATAAACCTTGGCACGATTTGCTATCTTCTCATTTTTCATTTCCAGCAAACTAGGTCGACTATAGAGGGATGAAGAGCTTCTTTGCTTCCGACCCAAACAAACATTACCTGTGTTGGATAGAGATGAACCCAGAGAAGTTGATTCAAACGTTCTCTCAGCAACATAACACCGAAATCTTGTGACCTCAGTCCTCTTCATGTCATTACTTGGGATTCTAAGAGTTGATGTAGAGTTTAGCTGTAGTTTGCAATAGACAAGAACAGGTAACTCTGGATGTGCAAGCAAAAAACTAGGTCTCGTAATGCCAGCATAGCTTACAATCGTCATTATAGGTTTGTAGCGTCAACCAATCTGCAAAGGGACATTGCAACTCATGAGCTGCAAATGAATGCTATTTCACACCACAACTTAAACCATTCAAACAATGAATATTTAGCCAAGTTCATTCAGAATAAACACATAACCTTGAAGATTTAGCCGAATTCATTCAAAATAAACACATAACCTTAGAGATTGTGGGAACAAATCCTAAATGAAAGGCCCAGAAGAAAAAAAAGAGGAGGAGGAGGAAGAAAGCACAGCATTTAAAGGCTTCAGCATAAGCATCATATCAAACAATAAGATAAAGGTAGAACTAACGGTCAAGTGGACCGAAAAGAAAAACATAAATCTATATACAAATTAACAAACCCATCATATAAAACTCAAAATCCAAAGATTAACAGCCTAGAAAATACAGAGAAATGAAACCCATTAGATTCACTGTACAAGTAACAAATGAAAACCCTAAAAGGAACTTAAAGCTAAGAAGAAGAAAATGCAGCAACAGTAGTAGTAAGCTTCAGCATTCTGTGTTTTACTTTCCTTGGTTTTCTTCATTATTAACGACTATTTAGAAAAAGAAGTAGTGAATAAATTAAAAGAATGGTACGAAGATTAAATAATGACCTGTGAGCTATAAACTAGAGCGAGCGATGCCCCCTGCTTTGGCTTCTTCCTTGAGACTTGATAGAAGAAA
>Ga0325414_1002930_pt1 | contig 17599 bp, 14 predicted proteins | sample PopdelMetagenome_8_FD_206183 | JGI IMG/M metagenome (GOLD analysis project Ga0325414, IMG submission 206183) | Populus deltoides microbial communities from Bellville, Georgia, United States - Leaf-PdKOR-R3 | ecosystem: Host-associated > Plants > Phyllosphere > Phylloplane/Leaf | place: USA... | reverse complement strand
CGGTTTGCCGACCCATGACCTGTCTGCCACACCTGGCATCCTGAGTATGACTTTCTTGATTTTGGAGCCTAATATTTATGATTCATGGTCATGGTTGCAAGGGCAATCTTGTCCACCTAACCTTTTAGCTACATTTGTTTATATCCAAGCTCACGCATCACATGACGTTCTCCCTTTCCCTTGTACCACCGGACAACACTTGCCTTGCCCTATCTGTTTGGTTTCGGTGTCATACAAAATCTGTACACTCCATTCTCATCCACGTCATAGCCGAAGCGTAAGATCAATTTGCCCAAACTACTATGCATGTTAATGCTATTCAGCCGGGTGGGATTAAATTTTCTATAAATATATAAAAACAATATTTAGATTATATAAAATTATTAAAATTAATTTATTATTTGACTCTTTATCTATTTTGAATTTAAAATCAAATCGTGTAAAAATAACTTTAATGTAGCTTAATTGACTTGACCAGTCTAAAAATATCAAGTCATATTTGATTAATCATCTCAGTTTAATTTCTAACAAATTGTTCTTATATGTATTATCTATTAGATTCTCTAATAAATTAGCCCAAATAAAAATCAAAATACTTAAAAAAATAGGATTAAATAAATTAAACAAATTAACTTATTATCAAGTCAACAATTAATTGATTTATATTTGAAAACCAAGTACAATATCTAGCAAAGTATCATGATCCTTCAAATATCAAAAAAGTCATAAGTGGTTTAACTTAACTTTTCAGTGATTAGTTTCTCAGTGTATTTATCATCCTTTTATTAACAATGTTCTTATTTAGACATTATAACATGAGATGTGTCTACTCTGTCAAAGCATGTTTGTTTTTAATATCATAGTTATTGATTATTTGAATAAGACTTAAAACTCTTTTCAAATCTCTTTTCACTTTGCGTAAGGATTTACAATTAATATTATTTAAAAACAAATGAAAGATTTTCGTCCTTTCACCTAGGGTGATGAATTTTCTCTTGATTACTTAAATACCTTCATATAATTTATTTTATACCCAATATCTATCCATTTGTTACAATTGATTAGACAATGTATAATATGATCAAATCATAACATTCATTATATAAGATAACTTAGTGATTCCAAGTCTAAGGATCACTTACACAATCGTCGTGTGAACCTTTCCATAGACATTGGTGATCTCTCCATACAAAATTTTTTATACAAGTCAATTTAGTGTACACATCATTTGAAAAGCACCTACATATTAATTCTACATATCCCTCACACCTCAGTTTATGAGAATAATTGTTTCTTTTCATAAAAAAAAAGAACATAATATGTATCAGTCTCAACAATTCTAATTAATATCTAGTCTTAATAGAGCATTGATTAGAAACATTTAAGAACAATACTTTGATGCAATAAAAATCTCATAATTATAATAACTTTATAATTTTCTTTGCAATGTATTTTTGTCTTAAGGAATTTATCTATACTTTATATTCATTAATTAAATATTTGATGAATATTAAAGATAAATAAAATATTTTATTAAAGTTTAAATATGTTTACATCAACATAGTCAATGCCACGTTTAACCAATTAATTGACTATATGGTATATATACCAACAATCTTCCACTTGCACAAAAATTAATCATTCATGTATCACATACCATATTGCTCTACTTGACGATAAAGCTTTCACTCAGATAGTGGCTTAGTAAGAGGATATAGCTTAGTAGGAAGATATACAAGATTCTCTTTAGTGACTTCTCACTCTATTTTTACATCTTTCCTTTTTAAGATTCTCTAATCAAATTGAATTGTCCTTGCTTTTTTTAATCATTGTTCAAACCTTGGTTCTTTTGCATGTGCAATGACTCCATTGTTATCATAATACAATACTTTTCAAGGATCAAATTTAGACTTCAATTCCCAATGTAAGCTGCTATTAGATAGATGAGAGCTACAAAACACATCGGTGATTTGATTAATGTGAACACAACAACTAGACTATGGAAAAAGCATAAAAACAAACGCACAGGACAAAATCATATTATAAACAAGTCTTAACATACATCCAAAAAGTTTTCATAAATGGGACAACTCGCTCTCAAACGAGGATAAACCTAGCTTAGTAGAAGAATTGCGAGGAATTGGCATTATTATTCATTAAATGCTCTTAGACAGAAAGATAATGAAAGAGGACATAGAACAGGACACTTGCCAACACCTAGTGTGTATTTCTTACATTCTTTGTCTAGGAGAAGCTTTCCTCCTTTTTTCTGAGAAAGAGACATAATACAAGAGAGTATACTTACTTAGCTTAAGCAGTTCCTGTTATCAACCTTTCCTGTTGATCTAACCTTTTCACCTTTATAATGCCAAAGAGAACTTGGAAACTGAAAAATGCACAAAGGATGGATGCTGTAGTGGCTGGTACCTAGGAAGGATGACACATTTAAACAAATAAAGTGGCAGGCAAGCCAACTATTATTCTAGACATGCTAAAATATCATAAATGCATGAGTTCACTGATTTATTTATTTTTTTTCTATACATGTAAATTCAATATTTTCTAAATGCAAAAACAACATTGATGGTGAAAATGTTAAAGATAACGATCTTATTCAAGCTTCTTGACAAAAAATCACAACCAAGGTAAATTTCTCTATCACTATTTATACAAGTTCTTGGCATGATTGGAAACATGTGTAATGTCCTGAAGCAACTAACATGCAAATTTTCAACAGAAGCATCGTTCAAATATGTCAAATCATGAATAATGCATTCAGTGATAAATGAGGAAATATTAACATTGCGTTTAGTGAAACCTAAATGAAAGATAAACAAGAATACGATGAGCATGATTTCCCCAAAGTCATAAGACAGATTAACTCACACCCCCTACTGTCTTTTGAACAGCTGCAACACGTTGGAATGCCCTCTCAGCCTCTAGAGTTCGAACTCGAAGCTTCAAATCACCTTGCTCCTGCAATGTAGGGTTGATTGCTAAGTAACAACTAACAAGTATGGATGTGGCTGCAGGTGAGTGGAGAGTGAAACCGATTTCTTAATATGCTGTGATTTGGGGAAAGGGAAAGGGAAAAGAGGAAAAGGGAAGGGTGGAGTGTCGGGCGGGGAGTGGGGAATGGAAAGGGAAGTGCTGACTCAGCACTCAGCAGGGAGTGGGGAATGGAAAGGGCATGAAATTGTGAAATCGGTCCGATTTGGGTGATTTTAACAAGTTGAACCGATTTTATGCGAGTTTGATCGATTTTATAGGTTTTCGAGTTTTTAACCCGATTTAACACGTTTTTAAATTTTAACTCCTAAAATCATATGATTTTACGAGTTAAAAACGCATTTTTGATAACCTTGCTTGTACATAACATCATATACATTATAGATCCTAAATCTAAAGTATATGGAATCATCTTCATCCTATCTCTCTCAATTTATGTTTTAAGGCACATATCTTTGAAGAGATGTATACTATGCTAAATAGGTAAGTATCCTATTTTGGATTATTTCATGCTAAATTATTTTATTATCTTATCTATGTACGTGGATTGGGGCAATCCAAACAACCTTTTAGATCTATTTTTATAGATCTTTATTCCTATTGTATAGGTTTCTCTCATATATATCCTTCATGGAGAAATTCTTGGGCAACCAAATTTTTACTAACTCAAGTAAAGAAATGCCATTTTTTTTTTATTAATAATATGTTTTCTACATATAATATTAGGAAAACAAATCCACTCCCACTAATCTTTTTATAAACACAAGGCTTATCCATATTTTTTTATGAAATCAAACTATTTGAATATCTCATCAAAATAGATATTCCAACTCATTAAAGCTTGCTTAAGTATATAAATGAATTTTTATAGCTTGCATACTTTATTGGCAAATTCTTTATATTCAAAACTTTCAGGTTGAGTCATATATATATATATATATATCTTTTTAAATATTCTCATTCAAGAATACAATTTTAACATTCATTTTTCAAATCTCAAAACCATGGTATGCAACTATAGCAAGTAAAATCCTTATGGATTTTAACATTGTTATGACAAGAAAGTTTCATCAAAGTCAACCTATTTGTTTTTATTTGTAACATTTGACAACTAGTTAACTTATATGTTTGTACATTACCATCCATGTCAGTCTTTCTCTTAAGGACCAACTTAGATCCGATAAGTTTTATCCCTTCAAGTGGATTAATCAAGATCCGTACCTGGTTAGCATACATAGAATTCATTTTAGATTTCATGACTTTAAGCCATTTTCTAAAATCAAAATTAGATATTGGTTTTATTTAATTGGTAGGCTCATTAAGTATGAATAACTCATCATTCTCAACTTCCATAAGAAGTTCATATCTTATTGATGCATGATGTGTCCTACTAGATTTACAAAGTTCATATGCTTTTTGACCTTCATGTTGAACATCTAATGTTATAACCTCAGGCTCAAGTTCTATTTGGATGTTAATTTGTGGTCTTCGAGCTTTTTCAAGTTCTATTCCCCCTACTACTCATTTTAAGAATAGATTCTTTCTCTAAAAAGGTAGCATGTTTTGAGACATCTATTTTTGTTCAATGAGGTGATAAAAATAATATTCAATAGTTAGATATCCCACAAACTTGCATTTATCTAACTTAGCTCTTAGCATATTAGATACAATACACTTCACATAAACATCACATCTCAAATATTTAATTATGATAAGATTGGTCTCCTACCATTCTTATTTCATATAGAGTCTTATCAAAAGATTTTAATGGAATATGTAAGTAGTAGTTTGTAAGGTATAGCTCTATAAAAAAGATAAAAGGTCTACATAACTTATCATAAGTCGTACCATATCTAATAGGGTGTAATTTCTCCTTTTAGAAACTCTATTATGTCGTGATGTTCTAGGAGGTATCCATTGTGAGGGAATCCTATTTTTTTTAGATAATCTTGAAAATCTTGGATAAAGTATTCACCACCTAGATTCCATCAAAGTATCTTAATACTCTTTTTTTTATTTGTATTTCAACTGTATTTCTATGTTCTTTGAAGCTTTTAGATGATTTAGACTGTCATCAAATACACATGACCATATCTAATATTGTCATTAATGATGAAACATGTATATCCATCTATGACACAAATCATTATTGATCCACATACATCTGTATAAATCATTATTGGTCCATATACATGTATATCCATCTATGACATAAATCATTATTGGTCCACATATATCTGTATATATTAGACCTAATAATTCATTAGGTCTTTTACTCTTTTAATAAATGATATCTAGGTAATCTTACCTAATAAACAAGTTTTACAAGTTTCATATGATTCATAATCAAAAGGATAAAATATCATTCTTTATATAACTTAGTGATTCTTGTTTCATTGATATGATCTACTTTACAATGTCATAAATAATATGGTTATTGATTATCTAATTTATTCTTCTTACTATTTATATTAAACATGTGCTTCTCAAGATCAAGTATATACAACTCATTTGTATAAGTACCAAATCTATAATAAATTTTATTAATTTAGAAGGAACATCATTTTCCTTTAATAAAAAATTTAAATCCATTCAGAAATGGAGATGATGTTTTTAGAAATTGCTAGATTTTTTTTTATCAAGTTCTAATATTAGCCCATTTAGAAAAGTTAATGCAACAATCATTAGTTTATTGCCTCTAGGTTTATTTTGTCTTTATTCAATAAATAAACATACTTAAAGTAGAAGTTTCAATAACCTTCTTAGCATTCCCAGTTGTAAGATAATTTTTGTAGTTCCTCCTGTAATGACTTTCCTTGCCACAATGATGACAATTACCCTTGTCATTTTTAGTGCCCCAAGTAAGCTTCTATGCTCGAACTACAAGACCAAGTCAATGCTACATATAACACCCGGGAGAGATACGGGGACATTCTTTAACCCATTTGGGTCTTGATCTATATTTTTTATTGGAGGTAGGATCATCTGGTGGACCCAATAGAAATTGAGTATACGGTTTCTCTAACACTGCAACCTAGAACTTATGGACAACTTGCAGTGTTTCAACTGTTGGTTAATTACCTGCAATCAGTTCTGAGCCTCAAACGCTAGAATTTGAGGATATTTTAAACCAACGAGTTAAAGCTCAGACGACCCATCTTGTTGTTCATACAAAACGACTCACTATTGAGATGGCCAAACTCCATCGATTGTACATAGAGCTCAAATTATAGATGGGTGGTACATGTGCTCCCCCACGGCCTCACTATCTCAACGAAGACCCTCCTCCTCCTCCAATGCTTCTTTTTTAGATTAATTATATTTGAACTTATAAATATTTAAATTTGTAATAAATATTTGATTTTTAGTTTAATTTATTTGATTTTAATTATTTTCTACTTTTTTTTAATAGATTTTTTAAATAATTATTGACGGACTACCTTTGTCGGTATATGCAAAGAGTTCGAAAAGAATTACTGCAAATATCACTGCAACTGTTTCATCATCAACGGAATTGCATACGGTCTTGTTGTCGGTTATATGTCAAATTCACCGAGAGAAATACCGATAAACAAAAAATATCATCAGTGGAATTACATACGGTGTTTCTGTTGGTGATATGTCATATTCACTGATGAAAATACCGATGAAATGAAATGAGTAAATTTTTTTTTACATGCCTTTTGCATTAGCAAATCCATTGATAATTTTATTATCGATAAACTCACCAACATACTATAAATCATTAAAAATAATTTTTTTGACAGTATTTATGTTCAAGAACTCGTCGGTAAAATTTGTACCAATGGACTAATATTGATAGAATATTTTGTTGGTAGATTTAAAAATTCTGGTAGTGAGAAAATTTGACATGCGGAGAGTTATGCCTTTAGGTACCTTTATGAATTTAAGGAGTAGATATTATTGTAGATCTTTTTGTGTTAACCGTAGTAGGATTGGATGTGGTATTACGATCGAGTTCAAATGGTTAGAAGATGTAGGGAGAGTGGTATCTGATTATTACCATATATATGACCATGGAATTTATTAAGGGGATGGATGAGTTAAATTGGCTATGCAATCCCTAAACAAGGCTGAAATAGTGGAGATGCATGCCTTGGAAAAAATTTCCTGGGCGAAGAACAGTGTTTCTCAATCTTTGAGCTTTTAAAAGAAACCATAGAAGTTCCATTCGAAGACAGTCCTAACACAACATAAATAACACAACATAAATCAATGACTGTAGTAGAAGAATTCTCCTCTGGCATGCAAGAACCAAAAGATATGCCTCATGTAAGGTTTTTTTGACCACAAGATACCTTTAAAGGATGAGACTAGACTTATCAATGTAGCTCCATATAGAGATGCCCACTTCTAAAAGAAAGAGATTGAGAAAATAAGTGGCAGCTGGGATGCCTCAAAACGGCTTCCTTCGGTCCACCAACGGCCATTCCTCCTTACCAGTTCTGTTGGTGAAAATAAAGGATGGGAAATGGTGATTTTTCAATGATTATCACGCTCTTAACAAGGCTATATTTAAGGGATTTTTATACCAATTATTTATGACATAAAAGATGAATAGGGAGGCATTTGGTTTTTTACTAAGTTAGGCCTTCACTTTAGGTATCATCGGATTCGGGTACACGAAGGAGACATCCATAAAACTATTTTTCAAAATCATCACAACCACTATGAATATCTGGGGGAAAATGAGTGCCTCTTCGATATTATTTCAAAACATGACGTATAGGTAGTAGACCAATAAAAAATTACAGCTATGATCTGTTAGCCTAAACCACCTACAGTTTTGGCTTTACGAGGATTTCTTAGGCTGACAGGGTATTTCAGAAAATTTATGAAGCACTATGTGATCACCGCTAAACCACTCACAAATATGTTAAAAAAAAGTTACAGATTCATATAGATGGAAGAGAGGAACAAGGCTTTTTCACAACTTAAGAAAGTTATGTCACAAACTCGCATTCTCGTCATGCCTGACTTTGATATAGAATTTGAAGTTCAAATCGATGCCAATGATGATGCAGGTGTAAACTAAAAAAGGATGACCTTTTATGTACCTTAGTAAGGCTCTCGATCCTAAGATAAAGGGGTAGTCAGTTTATGCTAAGGAGATGCTTGCTATCGTTGAAGCTGAAGGCCATATCTCCTTGAATAATGATTCAAGACTTTCACCGACCAACGACCTTCGAAGCAACTTCTAGAGAAACAGGTAATGACGTTGAAATAGCCGAAGTTTATGGTCAAATTTTTGGGGTATGAATTCAAAACACATTACCATATAGGAAAACAAAATTATGTGCCAGATTCACTATTGTGAAGAGAGGATAGTCCTCTATTACTTGCTATTTCTGGACCTAAAATGGTTATTTGAGAGGAGATTCAAGCACAAACTCAAATTTGTCCACATAGCACTGAAATCAAGTAATGAATCATAGAAGGACCAAAAACTATGGTTAATTACAAATTGAAGAAAGAAATAAACCTATATCACGAAAGAATGCTTATATCAGAGGTGAAGTAGTTACATCAAGTCATCCGTCATCATTTTCATGACTCCACATTGGGAGGGAATTAAAGAGTTCATAGAACATGGGCATGGGTTTTGCAAGTTTTCATGGAGGGAATTAAAGAGTTCATAGAACATGGGCATGGCCTGTGCAAGTTTTCATTGGAATGGAATAAAAAAAAGATGCAAAGAGATACGTATTTTCTTGCGATGTGTGCTAATGCATTAAAGAGTTTGGGAAGATATATCTATTCATTTCATTAAAGGGTTACCTAGGTCTAACAGATATTTTAAAACTATGGTATTGGTATACTTTATTGTTTTAAAACTAACTATTTCAATACTTATCAATATAAAATTTGAACCAGTTTAGGGTAAAAAAAATAAAAATAAAATCTGAGTGATCCGATCAAAAACTCGAGTTGACCTGACTAAAACTCAATCAATTAACTTATAGAGTTTTTATTTTTGATATGTTTTGTTTTACAAAATAGCCTTGTTTTGATCTATTTTATATATATATATATATATATATATATATATAATAGATTAGGTTTTATAACTTTGGTATGCATATTTTGTTGCTTTGGTAGACACCCTTATACAATGAAGTGTGAGACATAGTTGTTCATAATCCATGTGGTCAAGTTGCATAGAATTCCACGATCGATTGTCACTGATATAGATTGAACTTTTCATAGTAATTTCTAGCATGAGTTGTTCTGTTTGCATGGATCGAAGATAGCTACGAGTTCAACTTACTACCCATAAATGGATGGTCAACCGAAGTCACTAACGGTACACTTGGGTATTATCTTCAGGCATTCATCCATTATAATCCCTATTAATGGTACAACACAACGTGCCATGCTTCAAAAAAAAAGTCACCATTTAAGTACCTCTATAGCCGAACACCACCAGCCCTAATTAGTTATTACGATGGGATATTTTCTTCTAATGATGAGGTTGATATAGGATCGAGATGAGTTGATTAACGAGCTTAAGAGAAACTTGGAACAAGACAATAATTATATGAACTCCTACGCTGACCAACACCATCGGAAAGAACAATACTTACTGGGCGATTGGGTCTATTTAAAACTCCAATCATACAGGATAGAATCCCTTTCTCATAAGGCTTTATATAAGTTGAGCTTCCGCCACCATGAGCCTCATCACATCACTCAGAAAATTGGGGAAGTGGCATGTAAGTTGGAGCTTCGCGAATAAGCATCTATTCACCCAGTTTCCTATGTTTCACAACTTAAACGCCGTATAGGAGATAGCCAAGTTAGCATCTCAGTCTTACCAATCATGAACCAAGATTGGTAGCTAATACTTAAGCCTTTTAAGCCCTAGAATACCAAATAATTAGAAGATGATATCGCATTAGATAGGCTGTGCTAGTCCAATGAGAATCATTGGCGAAGGAAGAAGTTATACGGGAGGACCTCGAAAGAATGAATTTGCAGTTCCTGGAAGGCGACCTTGGGGACAAGGAAGTTCTTGAAGGGGGAGGAAATGATCAGGACCAAGAAAGATATTTGAAAAATGCCTACAATAGAGTAAGAGGGTTACGACAAAAGCAAGCAGAAATCAGCAGCAGTAGGTCCGTGGATGCACTCTCCTTGCGAAAAGAAGGTTGGCAGGAGTCTTAGTGGCAAGAGGTAGAAGAAGGGAGTGTCCTTGCATAGAAAGGAGAGGCACGGTAAGGGTGATAAATACTAGGAAATGTATGAAAGAGAAGACTGAATTGTTTTATTATCATTGAATGACGTTGGCTATATAATAGGCTTCCATAACAGAATTAACAAAAAAATATGCAGTACACGTTTAACAACCTCTGAAAACATGGTAAGACTAAATCAAATAATAACAGCACCCTTCACAATAGGGATTTATTTAGACTAAGCAATAATGGACCAAATCAACATTGCCTCTCTTAAACTGAATGTTATAAGCATGAGTTTATATCATTCTCAGAACAAACTCCTAATAATGCTCGCAGCTTCAAAAAAGCATCGAGCTTGAGTGGCTTTGTCATTATATCAGCTATTTGATCTTGTGTGTTGCAGTAAATTAATTCCATAGTACCAGCCTTAGTAAGCTCCCGAAGAAAATGAAAACGCACATCGATATGCTTACTACAACCATGCATTACTGGATTTTTAGAAAGCTTGATTGCGGAACTACTATCACAATAAATAATAGTTGTTTTGTCTTGATTCAGTCCCAGCTTTTCCAGAACTCTCTTCAACCATACTGTTTGGCAAGCACACGAAGCTGCAGCAATAAATTCAGCCTCAATGGTAGATAGACTTACTACTGGTTGTTTCTTTGATAACCAAGATATTGTTCCTGAACTCAATAAAAATACATAGCCTGAAGTGCTTTTCTATCTCCCAAATCTCCAGCATAATCACTATCTGTGTAGGCAACAAGATCATTGTTTCCTCCCTTCTTATAAAAAATTCCAAAATCAAGTGTTCCCTTCAAATATCTCAGCACTCTTTTTGCCACTTGCAAATGAAACTCAGTTGGATTCTCCATGTCTGGTCATGTAGCAGTGAGATACATGAGACTACCCACCATTTGTTTAAAGTGAGTCTTGTCTACTTTAACTCCACCTTTATCCTTCACGAGCTTACAACCTGGAACAATAGGATTATGAACTGAATTGCTTCTATCCATTCCAAACCGTTGCAACACCTCTGACGCATATTTTTTCTGATTAATAAACACACCAGTAGATTTCTGCAAAACTTCAAGACCCAGAAAACACCTCATTTTGCCAAGATCAGTCATGTCAAACTCATGCTTCATGGAATTTTTAAATTCTGAAATCATTAATTCATCATTGCCGGTATAAATCAAATCATCAACATACAAACTGATAATCAAAAGGTTACCTTCTTTTCCTGTCTTGGTGAACAAAGTATGCTCATAGTCACACTTTTCAAAACCTTATTTTATGAAACATGCTTCTATCCGACTGTACCAAGCACGAGGTGCTTGCTTAAGCCCATAAAGTGCCTTTTTTAATTTATAAACCTTGTGTTCATATCCTTTTTGCACATAACCACAAGGTTGTTCCACAAAAACTTCTTCATTTAACTCACCGTAAAGAAATGCAGACTTTACATCCAGCTGATATATAGTCCATCCTCTTTGAGCTGCAAGAGCCACCACCAACCGAATTGTTTCCATGTATGCTACAGGTGCGAATACTTCTATATAATCAACCCCATACTGCTGAGAATATCCCTTCACTACAAGCCTCGCTTTGTACTTGTCTACTGCTCCATTTTCATTCAATTTGGTTTTGTAAACCCACTTCACGCCAACTTTCTTCCCCCCTGCAGGTAACTCCATTAATTCCCACATGCCATTTCGTTTTATGGCTTCCATTTCGACATCCATAGCTGTCCTCCATTTCTCACTTTTTACAGCATCTTCAAAACGAATTGGATCAACTGCTGCAAACATTGCTAGTTGAGTTGCAATGTCATCTTCAGAGAGTCCTTCTCCTGTTTCATAGTCACGCATCCAAACTGATGGTCTTCTATTTCTTCGTTCATGCAAGCTAGGCAAACCTGCAACCAAAAAATCATCAGAAGGATTTGCTGCTGCTTCTGCTGTATTTATATCAAGATCAGCTTCATGGCTTTCATTCGGTTCTGCTACTTCTACAGCTTCTGCTATAGTTGCATCATGATTAGAGGCACTATGGTAGCCATCTTCTGTATTAACAGCTGCATGTTCAGAGCCACTGTGGTCGCCATTGTCTGCATGAGTAGCTGCATGTTCAGAGCCATTGTGGTCACCATTGTCTACATGAGCAGCTGCATGCTCCTCTTCACCCCATTCCAAATTGCACCTGATTGCTACATCATACTGCTTGTCCCAATTCCAACCTTTGTCTTCTTCAAACACAACATCCCTACTGACTATAATCATTTGTGATGCAGGATCATAAAGTCGGTAAGCTTTGGACTCTTCACTTACACCCAGTAAAACACAAGCCAAACTTTTATCATCTAATTTTGCTCTTTTACTGTCAGGCACATGGATATGGCTGATACAGCTGAAAACTCTGAAATACACAACAGATTGTTTGATGCCACTCCATGCTTCTTCTGGAGTCTGATTTCTGACAGCCAATGTAGGACTTCGATTGAGGACATGCACTGTCCAATTAACAGCTTCAGGCCAGAAAGTTTTCAGAATTTTCTTCTCAGAAAGCATGCTCCGTACCATATTCATTATGGTTCTGTTTTTGCGTTCGGCGACTCCGTTTTGTTGAGGTATGTAGGTTGCTGTCAACAAGCGTTGTATACCATTTACATCACAAAAGGTATTAAATTCTTATGATGTAAACTCTCCTCCTCTATCAGTACATAGGCCTCTAATGAAAGTGTCTGTCTCCTTTTCAACATGAACTTTGAATCTCTTGAAAGCATTAAAGGTTTCTGATTTTGCTGCCAAAAAGAAAACCCATGTTTTTCTACTAAAGTCATCTGTAAAGGTAAGTAAATACCGTTTCTGGCTATTGGAGATTGGCTTGATCAGCTCACAAATATCTGCATGCATGAGCTGAAGAATTTGTGAAGCTTTCCAGGTGCTTTTCTTTGGAAATGGATCTCTTTGTTGCTTTCCTACTAGACAGTCCTTGCATAGCCTGGAAGAAGACGTGAATAATGGTAAACCATTCACCATTTGTTTCTGCTGAAGAGTTTTCAAGCCTGTAAAACTCAAATGTCCATATCTACAATGCCAAAGCTGCACCATATCTTCAATGATTGTGTTGAAACAGACGATTTTTAATGGATGAGATGCAGCATGTAGCACAAACATCCGATTTGCTGACATCTTTATGTCCATGATCAAACCTTGTTCATGATGAAACACCTTACACCTTCCATGTTGAAATAGAATATCCAACCCCTTCTCCTGTAATTGCCCAATGCTCAGCAAATTGTTCTTCAGCTCCGGAACAAAGAATACATTCGTGAAAATCTGTGTTTTGCCATTAACCTGCAGCCTGACATTTCCCTTTCCCATTACAGCCATGCTTGCATTGTTGCCTAGTTTCACTGAGTCTCTGAATTTGTCATTCAAGTCTGAAAAATAGTCTTTCTTCCCACACATATGGTTGCTGCAGCCGGAGTCAAGAAACCACAAATCCTCGTTGCTGATGTTGTTCATTTCCATGTATGCCATTAGCAACATTTCTTCTTGAGTTTCTGCATAATTAGCTTCCTTTTCCTTGCTTGGACATTCCCATTAAAAGTGTCCAAGTTTGTGACAGTGGTAGCATTCTACTGTATTTTTGCTGAAATGTTGTCTGCTTCTTCCCCATCCCTTGCCTTTAGAGCTGCCACGGCCACGACTTCTTCCTCCAAATTGATCACCGTGAGTGATCTGCAATGCATGTTCTTCTTCAACATGGGTACTCATACGTTGTTCATGGACAAGTAGGCTGCTTTGTAGCTCGTCAATGGTTAAGGTGTCTATATCCCTTGACTCTTCAATGGAACACACATCATAATCAAATTTTTACGTCAAAGATCTCAAAATCTTTTCAACAATAGCAGTATCTCCTTTGTTTTCACCGTTGGCCTTCATTTTATTTGTTATGGTAAGAGTCCTAGCAAAATATTCATTCACCGATTCTCCTGCCTTCATGTGGAGAATTTCAAAATCCTTTCGAAGTGCTTGTAACAATGCACGCTTGACTCTGGTCATTCCTTTAAATTTTTGTTTCATGGAATCCCATATGTTTTTTGTTGTATCTTTGTTAAGAATCGTTTCCAGGATTGAACGATCTAATGCTTGAAATAGATAGTTTTTGGCCTTCAAGTCTTTTAGCGTCTGATCTTCAATATGCTTTCTCTGAGCATATGTGAGAATAATACCTTCTGCTGCAGCATGAACTCCATTCTCTATCAAGCCCCAATATTCCTTTGACCATAAGAAGTTTTCCATGAGCATTACCCAGTGATCATAATGCCTATCAAAACGTGGAACTACTGGTTGCACAAATGAACTTTCTGTCGTCATACTTGAAGACTACTGCTTCACACTTTAATCAGACCCTCTAAGGTGCTCTGATACCAAATGATAAATATTAGGAAATGTATGAAAGAGAAGACTGAATTGTTTTATTATCATTGAATGACGTTGGCTATATAATAGCCTTACATAACAAAATTAACAAGAAATGTGCAGCCCACGTTTAACAACCCCTACAAACATGGTAAGACTAAATCAAATAATAACAGCACCCTTCACAGTAGGGATTTATTTAGACTAAGCAATAATGGACCAAATCAACAAAGAGAGCGTGCTTGCGAGAAAAAAAAGTCTAGAAGTAAGCTTTCATATACGATAGAAATCAAATTGAAGAAAAAAACAACATTAGGGCGTAAGGCTTATAGACACAAGCAGGCAATTCTGATCATATAGGCGATTATCTGACATTACTAAATAAGAATTTGGTATAGATAAAATATGGGAATAGCCTTATAGATATTTTTATAGAGTAATAAAAAAGGTTTTTAAAAAATAAAATTGGAACGACAAAGACTGATTAGCTTTTTAAAATTATAATAACAAGAGATTTGGTTGTTAGATTGGGTTTAATGTTATATAAGTGATTAAACAGGTAATGTTTTTGCAAAACACTTATTGCGTTCTTGAATGGATTGTCAGATCTTTCAGAATCATGTTTTGAGTATTGATACTTCTAATATGATAATTTTTATTGTTTTCTCTATATTATTTTTGGGATAATATGTTTTAATTTGTGTTTTTTTTGTTTATTTTTTTTTATGTTTTTGAAATTCTAGTTGTTTTTATAGGAGAGATAAAGTTTTTCGACCTATTTAAAGGTCTTGTAAACACTCAAAAAAGCAACTATCATCTGTTTTATTTTTCTTACAATAAAATTATGAATTCAAGATTTACATCCCTCTTCTTTCATTAAATCTTTTGTCTTCTTCTTGTTACTTTTGTGTTATTATTGTTCTATGTAGCTTCCGTATGCATCATTTAACTTAAAAATTCTAAGTTTTGAGTTCTAATTTGATGTAACTATCTTATATTACCGTTTAATATAGATTATGATTATGCAAAAAGACTTTACTACTAGAAAATTGGCAAATACAAACTGACATACTAACAGAATATTTTTGTCGATAGATTGCGGTGAATGTTTTTGAATGAATATGCACTCGCAGTAGCTATCGGTAAACACCGATGAAAATATTCTCTTGATATATACTGAGGGAACTACAATGGGAAAAGAAAGAATGAAAAAAAGAGTCAAGAAGTACAATGACGTGTCATTTTTTTAAACAAAATTATCAACGAATTTAAATTCATCAATAAATTCATCTGTAATATTTAATTTATGACCTGACAAGTGACCCTCCTCTCTCTCCCCCCTCCCCCTCCCCATTTCTTCTTCCTCCATTTTTCCTTGCAGCAAATAGCGCACACACCCATAATTTTATCACAAATCAACCTCCCACTACAAATTCAGCCATCCCAACACTCAGTTTGTCAGCATCTCTGTTCTAACTCAAATTTTATTAAGGATTCCCCACTTCAAGTAAACAAAACTATCAATTTTTTATTTGAACTCAATTTTAAAATGTTAATTTTTGTAGTATATGTATATTTTTTTTTATTTACTTGTTCTATAGCTTTTCCCATAAAAACAATTATTGTATGAATGTATGATTTATACATGTTATGGTTTGTTTATGATTTTGTAAAATTGTATTTGTTTGTAAATTATGAGATTTAATTTGAATTTGTGACTCAGGTGTTTTGTGATGAAATAAATAATGGCTTATTTAGTGGGTTTGTTTTATATTTCACCAATTTAATTATTGAATTGAATTTTTTGGTAAATATATAGAAATTTAAATTTATACAGATAATTGATAATGAGTCAGTTGTACTATTTAAATAATTTGAATAATTTTGAGTTAAATCAATGTTATGTTATTTATTTAGTTTATGTAATTAATTAATATATATTGTTATAAATATTCTATATAAGTTTGACATAAATAATGGATGATTGTGACATAAGTAATGGATGATTGTTTATTGATTCATCGAGATTCACCCGAAGGGTTGTATAGGACAAATTATTGTAATGAGGTTTATGGTTTTATTAATTATGCACTATCTAATTCGAGAAATATTAGTGGAGCTATTAGATGTCCATGTAAAAGATGTGAAAATAAAAAGTTTCTTGATCCAAATATTGTAACTATGCATCTTATACAAAAAGGGTTCATGGAGAGATGCCAGTGTCGGTTTGCACTCGAAAAACCATATGTTCCTCACGAGACTATGGTAGAAAAGATGGTTGGGTCAACTTCTAGTTCTAGTAACGTGCATGAAGTTGTAGATGATAATAGTAATCCTTATAGGAATATGGTTATAGATGCGATGAGAATGAATCAGGGTTGTTAGTCAATGTCCAATAGTAGATGAAGAACCTAATGCAGACGCAACCATATCTTTTGATTTTTTAAAATACTCAGATAAACCATTATGGGATAGGTGCACAAATCACAGTAAATTATCGATTGTTACACAAGTGTTCATCATCAATTCAGATTATGGGTTGAGTGAGGCCGATTACGATAAAATTGTTAAATGGAAAAGCATTTTACTGGAAAGAAATAGCCTGAAAAAGAACTTTTATGTTGCTAAATCTATGATGAAACCCCTTAGCCTAGGATACCAGAAAATTAACATATGTCCAAACTTCTGCACATTGTACTACTTTTAAAAATAAGAGTTAACCAAGTGCAAAGCATATAGACATGCTCGTTATAAACCCAGAACTGACAGGGGAAGAACTCTTATCACATATAATAAACTTAGATACTTATCAATCACACCTAGACTGCAAAAGATTATTCGTCTCACAAAAGATTGTTGAGCACATGGCATAGCATCATTCACATGATGTGGTGGATGGAGTGATGGTGCACCCTTTTAATGGTGAAGTCTGAAAACATTTTAATAGGATGCATCCTT
>Ga0325414_1002927_pt1 | contig 17608 bp, 15 predicted proteins | sample PopdelMetagenome_8_FD_206183 | JGI IMG/M metagenome (GOLD analysis project Ga0325414, IMG submission 206183) | Populus deltoides microbial communities from Bellville, Georgia, United States - Leaf-PdKOR-R3 | ecosystem: Host-associated > Plants > Phyllosphere > Phylloplane/Leaf | place: USA... | reverse complement strand
AACCTTAAAACAAATACGCCCAGATAATGTTTAGAATGTCATATATGACAAGATTGCATTTTCATCCCTAAAAAATAAATAAGCACAATACAAAAGGAGCTTAGTTTGATGCTTCTTTCAAGAAGATATTTCACAAGGGAGAAGACGAGCAACAGGGGCCAGCTACCCTTGTGAAACAACATCATAGTTGAAAGATGCCGGGGACAAGCACTAGCAACAAAGTCCATGCATGGGAAATGCCTAAGGTGATCGGGTCTCTCTAATTTGACCCCATAGCAAAGAGAAACAGAATAAAGTCCATGCAAGGAGTCCATATACCAGCAGTTCTTTGCTTGAATCTCAGAGACATTATCAGTAGCAAGACACCGGCCTGTTATAACGCTGCTGGCACGTACAGTACTGGAGTCGCTACGCTAAGACCTCCACAACTTTCTGATCTGTCATGGATTTATATCGTGAATCCAATTTATTCTGACACGACGGAAGGTTACGAAGAAGATGGCACGCTGCTGTTGACAGAGACAAGATGGGGAGATGCCATGTAGTGAATTAATTAGATCATACAGGGATTCCACTTCGAGGAAAACACAAAACAAATGCAGAGGAGGAAGGAATGGAATCAAATTCACTCGTTCTGTTCGCCCAAGTGAAGTATTCAACCAGCTAGTCCATGGCAACTTGTGGTGTCTTTTATTTTATTTTGCAGAGCAACGAGAAAGAAGAGTTTTGTGCGGTATTGTTTTACAAGCAAGTGATGAAATAAATGTTAATTGTTAAGTTTTAATTTTTAATTTGATGATAAAATTGTATTGTTAGTATTTGAAGTTTTAGTGTGGTGTCGTCCTGCATGCAAGTTTTTGATAAATTATCAGATTTTTGTTTTTTTTTAATTATTTTTGATAAAATTGTGATATCAATTTGGTGAGTAAAGTTGTAATATTAATATTATAGAATTCTTTAATCATTGAATAAAAAATAATAATAATCTGGTAAATAATAATAAAAAAATTTAGAGAAAATTAAGTGGCAACTCCGTATAAAGTATATAAAAAATACAAACATGATCAAATTTTAAAAGATTTTTTTATAATTATTCTTTTATAAAAATATCTGAAATTTCATTATTGATATTAATATAAGAAAGTCTCTATCCACCATATCTATATACTCACTTCCAAGAAAAAAAAATGTTTTTTTTTTAAAACACGGAAAATAAAAGTAATATCTAGGATATTAAGGGGGAGTTTACTTCAATAAATAATAATAATTAAAAAAAACTGTTTTTGGAAAGGAAATCTGAATCCGGAAAATAGAGCACCGACAGTAAAACGTCGTTGCGTTTTTTTTTTTTTTTTTAAATCTTAGAGTGGTTAACAAACCATCGACACCACAGGCCTTTTTTATCATAAAACGTAAAAACAGAAAAATAAAAGAAAGTCTATAACAAAACAAAAACACAGAAAAATGGAAGATTTATGGAACAGAGCGAAGGTATTCGCAGAAGAAGCAGCGAAGAAATCCCAAACCCTAACAACTTCTTCCAACAAGATCGCCGATTTAGTCGCTGAAACCGCCAAGAAATCCAAAGAACTTGCCTTGGAAGCCTCCAAAAAAGCCGATGAGTTCAAAGTCGCCGCTCTTAAACAAGCCGATCAGATCCAAATCAAGTCCATTTCCGATATCATCCCTCCTCAGCTGTCCTCTCTCTCCATCGTTAATACCAATGCCTTCTCTTCCTCCTCCTCCTCTTCCGGCTCTGTTGTTTCCGAGTCGGAGCTCCTGAAGTTTGGTGTTACTGATGATCTGAGAGATTTTGTCAAAGGATTGACTTCTGTTACTTTCCAGAACTTTCCAGTTGAAGGTAAATTCACATCTCTTAAAATGTGATATGATTTTTTTGTTAATTGTACTCATCGGATTACAATTTTGTTCATTTTGATGGTGTAGATGAAGGAGAGCCGTCTGACGTGGAGACAACGGAGTCAAATGTACGGAAGGATCTTAGTGAATGGCAGGAGAGACATGCTACTCTTGTTCTCACCACCGTTAAGGTAATTTTGCATATTTTAATTTGAAGATGTTGGATTTTCTTTTTCTGTGTTTGAAATCAGATTATAATTCCGTGTGTTTTAACTGTATTTACAGCAAATTTCGAAGTTGCGATATGAGTTGTGTCCGCGTGTGATGAAAGAAGGGAGATTCTGGAGGATTTATTTCATTCTTGTCAGCACTCATGTTGGGCCGTATGTATTTATTCTTCTTTATGGAGTTCCCTGTTGGTTTAATTAGTGATAGAAAAAGGATGTTTATGCTTTTGGGTTTCCCATCACGAATGCTTAATGGTCAGACGTGAATTGAAAAAAAAAAATCCACACTGATCATCTCGGTAAGATTTATTAAGCTACATTTCTTTGAGCTAGGAAGATCAGGAGATAAAAATTTATGCCGCTTAATCATATGTGCATGTGCTATGCAGGGAAGATAATTGCCGCATCTAGATAGCTTTTAATGTGAACTGTGAAGTTACAGCAGTTTTGATGCTTTATATGGAAATTGAAACCACTTTCTTATTTCATCCATGAATCAGTGGAACAGGAAGACTGGAGTGGTTATTTGCATTTGATTTTCTAAAATTTTTAGGTTCAAATTAGCATGTCTATCAGAGGTGGTCATGGGATTCACAAAATAATGCAATATAGGTCTTATTTTGCCGTGTTTGCTTTCCGTGGTTAAAACTCAGGTATGAGAAGCAGTATACAGAGGAGGTTAAGCGCAAAGCAGAAGAGCAGATACAACATGAAAAGGCAAAGGAAAGTTATGTGGTTGGGGAGAATTCTTCTAAATCAGAATCAACGCCTAAGAACCTGAAAACTGAGACATCCTCAGTTGAGCAGGACTTGGACTCGTTTCTTTTGGGAGATCACGAAGACAGCGATGGGGGTCCAGGTACATTCTTTCAACATTTAGGTTTATGAACAAGTTGGTTGCAACACCGTTAACTCCAATTGTGACTTCAAACATATTCACTCTGCTCTTTATGTTAACTACCTTGTTTGTGATGCTTACAACGTGCATGGAAGGATAGTCAACATATAGAATACTTTTTCAGTAGACATAGTGTTTTTATGAAGAAATCAAGCTGAGTCTAGATTTTGGAATTCATACTGCTCCCCTAGCTGCTATCCTCTCAGGGTCTCTGATTTTCTATTAAGTTGTTTAAATTCTTTGGACCAATGGTGAATGTACAATGGGTTGTGAGAGTTTTCCCTTGATATCAATGTTCTCTTATGCGAAATGGGCCATATATTGGAATCTTAATCCTAAAACACCCTCTTAGGTCAAAGAGACATCCATTGGGACCTCTTTGAATTTAAATTTTAATATTAGTGGCTTATTATACTCTTTAAGAAACATGACTTCATAATCATGCTGATAAACCCTTTGTCATTGCTGGTATGTCCCGTACACTTTGAGGTGCTGCTGATCCTTTCTTGGTGAATGCTTTGGCTGCCATCCTGTTTGACATGATTCGTGAATTGCATGGGTGCTAGTGGAATGTGGAAAGGAATGTTTGCTTAACATACTTCATAGAAAAACGATCCATGAATAGAATGACATTCAGTTTTTTAATCTTCTCCAACGCTTCCTCTTTTGTCATTGCCTTCAGTTTTTCAATTATTTACTGTCTTTCAGATGATGGTGATGCGAGCTTTGATGATGATTTTGACAAGATTGACAATTCTGTAAGTTCATCTTATGAGTTCTTTTTTTTTTAATCTCTTCCTGTCATGGCACTCTTTAAGCTAGCACCTTTTATTCCAGTTAGCATGCCTGCTCTGCAAATTACTTGATTAGGTCAGAAAGAATGGGCATGCTAGGCACTTGTACAAAATTGTACGGTTTGGTAAATGAGTGAAATTTGATGGACATTGCAGGATGTTGAAGATGAGAAGCATTTGAAGAAGGCGACAGGTACTACAGATTAGCATGATGATAATTGAAGAGATTATGGAGAGGGGGGGAAGCTCCTGTAAAGAATGGAAAAGGACCGGTAAAAGGAATACATAAGCAACACTTATTGGTGTATCTCAATATTCAAAATCATGGTTCTAAGGAGGTGCATAGAAGCTGGGAAATTTGTGCTTTGCTATAGATCACATGTGTTCTTTCATTTGTTTCAATGGTAAGTTACGATGCCTGTTTGTCTAAAAGATTGGGGGAAGTTGACTTGCCTTGTATACTCTATTTCTTGGAACAGTTGATTCAAGAATTTTCAGTTCAATTTGGAAACATATTGAAGTATTCGGGGTGTTATGCTGTGCAAATTCCATTATTTCTTTGAAAAGGCGCTCGAGCTACATGCGGCGCATTAGTGATTCAAGGGAATAGAATATCCTTGCTCCATGGAATCCTCTTCAGTCTCGTCTCATGGCTGACACCAGAAGGCGTCAACTACTTGCTGTAGACTAGAGTGACGGCAATTCAAGAGATTGTGGAGAGCAAAACGCAGGGAGAACGGGAAAGGACCCATTATAGGTGTGCAGTGATCGCAATTGAGCGGGTATGAATTAAATCATAAATAAATTATGGATAAAATATCAAGGAATTGCTATTGGCTCAGCCTGACTAAACTTTTTGTTGATGAAGTAAACCAAAATGACCTAGCTACTCTCTCTCTCTTCTGTTATATCCAGACACACACACACACTCAAAAAAAAAAAAAAAAAAAAGACAATTTGTGTGGACCCGTATGTTTTGTAGTTTTAATTTGATGTAGCAGATAAAAAATGGGAAAATTTGATTATTTTGGTTATTTGATAATTGAAAAATTTATTAGGCTTTGCGGTAACCATTCCCAAAACATTATCGTATCAATTTATTTCTTAAATAGTTATTTAAAACCCCGACTTCTTTATCTCTCAAATGAGTATACATATAGAGACTAAACCCTTGTTCAATCCAGTAAATAGTATTAAACAAGAATTAAGAAAAATAACAATGAAGTTCCAGCACCAGGGCACCCACAAAAACTCATTAAAATTAGCCATTTCATTTGTTATAAACACACAGTGTAATTGAATAAAAATAAAATTTGAAAAAGGGTCGTGACAGCGCATGGAAAAAAAAAATAATTATTTTCTGCATTAAATAAAGGCTGCAAATCCCATGTTTTCAATAATTTTTTTTTATTCATTTGGTACGCAGGGAGCCCATTTGTTTTATGGGCCAAAGCCTCCAGTCTTGTATACTGGGCTTCATTCTCTTAGCCCCCCACCCCCCCCAAATATCATTAAAAGCTTTTCATTGATTTCACAAAGGGATGCCCGAAGTTTGTCCACAGCAGGATCTCCAGACTCCATGGCGCTTCTTTCTCTTCTAGTCTCAAAACCCTCACTCAAAACCTCCTTTCTCCCCCTCACTTCGCACTTAATTCCCATCATACCCTCTTCCCCTCTCTCTTCTCACTGCACCACCCCCACTTTCCCATTGCCTTCTCAATCCCCTCCTGTGCCAAAGAAACGACCTTTCAATATCTGTGCTCATGCCAGAACGTGGCAAGATCCTTATCATTGGATGAGAAACGCTAAAGACCCTGACTTTGTTGATTATCTCAACCAAGAAAACTCTTACGCTCAAGCTTTCATGGCTGACACTCAAAACCTGCAGAGGACTTTGCTTGAGGAAATGAAAAGTCGACTGCCTACTCAGATTTCAACTCCTCCTGAGCGCTGGGGTCACTGGTTTTTCCCTTTTGTACCTATCCTTTTAACTGTTATTACTAACTTTATAACCTTGCATTATAAATATGTGAATTTGGTTTCTTATGGGATAGAAATTAATTTGTCCAGGTGGTATGGTTCATATGCTGTTAATTTCATCACATTTGTGTTTTTATTTCATTTGGAGGGAACCTTTCCTGGAATTAGTGAATTACTGTAATTTTAATTTTCCATTTGAGCAGGTTGTACTACCAGTACATTCCTGAGGGGAAGGAATACCCAGTTCTATGTAGAAGGTTGGAAACTGAGGAAAGTGGTTTGTTAAAGACACTTCTCAATTATGCCAAGGGACATTTTGGGATGGAGCAAGTTTTGCTTGACTGGAACCAAATTGCTGAACAATACGGCAAGCTTCTTTTTTTCCCCCTTTCATTTGAGTTGGATATTTCTCTCTTCCTTTTCTTCCCCCCCTTTCCTGGGGAAATTTTGACAGTGTAGCTTAATCCCATCATGGCTTTATAGAGAGGGAAATGTATCGTTAACTCTTCCATTTGTTCATTCTTCTTCCCTGTTTTTTTCTTTGTTTAGAAGGCCAAGGGAAATGTATCTTTTAAATTGTAAAAATCCTAATAAAACAGGTCAATAAGTGAAACAGAATTTGGCATTGTTGATTGTGTGCTTATGTGGATGCGTCCCAAATGTGCAGGCCACATGACGCTTACATCAGACTGTTAACCCTGTCTATATGTGCGTGCATGCACGGATTTACTGTACAAACTGACTAAATCTTTGAGTTTGTTGGTAAATCAAAACATTTACTTAGGGTTAGAGTAATATTTGTGCATTGATTAATAACAGAGCTTCTACATTTCATCATATCAGTGATTAATGTCGATATGTCTACTATAGCAGGTTATGTGCATGTGGGCACATGTCGGGTTTCACCAGATCACAAGTTTCTTGCATACACACTTGACATTACTGGCAATGAACAATTCTTACTTCAAGTTAAGGACCTCAGCAATGGATATATTGTTTCACGATCACAAGTTGATGGGGTTGTTAGTTTGGCATGGGCTCAAGATAGCACTACTTTGTTCTACACAGTATCGGATGAGAATCAACGACCTTACAGGCAAATTATTTTAATATTTCCTGGAACCTTTTTTTCTCATGGAATGGATTTTTTTTCTCACAATTTCTTTTTTTCCAGGGTTCTCTTCACAAAACTAGGATCAGATGAGATAGATGATGTCCCAGTATTTACAGAAAGTAATTCAAGTTTTTGTGTGGATATAACAAGCACAAAAGATGGCAAGTTTATCACTGTGAACTCAAATTCAAGAACTTCATCCGAGGAAGGAATTTACTTAGTTCATTTTGCATTTCTTTCCAATGATATCTTCATCTCTGTATCTGACATGTTGAGGCTTACTTCCTATTCTGTATTTTACAGGTTTATGTGATAGATGCAACCAACCCGCTGGATGGTTTACAAAGAGTACACGAGCGTGTTTCTGGAGTGCAATATTTTTTGGAACATCACTATGGTGTGTTCTATATTCTTACAAATGCTCCTTTAAGTGAAAGTGACGACCGGTCAGATGGAAATTATTATTTGGCTCAATGCCAAGTTGAAGATATACAATCTTCTGATTGGCAGGTCAGGCTCATTTAATTATCAAATAATGAATTACTCCTCTTTTTTTTCTTCCTATTATCACTATTATTTCACATAGTAATGTTATCTTACAGAATATCATCCTTCCAAGTGAAGATATGAGCTTTCAAGACATGGACATTTTTAATGGACATTTGGTTCTCTTTGTCAATAAGAAGAGCTTTCCTGCATTATGTTCCGTCAATTTGCCAATCAAGTTTAACAGTGTGGTACATAAATTTCTACTTTTATCAAATTCTGACTTACCAGGGAGTTCTCAAATGGAATTTTTTTTGGGTTTCTATTTGCTTTGTATTTATTGTGTAATAATTCATATTTCATTTTTTTTGCACTATTAAATCCAGATTGGTCTAGAGGATCACCAATGCCATTAGTCATGTTGTTAGAGCTTTTCAATTTTATTTTTTTTGGCTTCAAAACACAGAAACAAATGTTACTTTTGTTATAAAAAAAGAAAAGAAAAGGGAGTGTTAATGAACAAGTATGTCATCAATCCTTTGTTTCTCACATATAGTTATTGTGTTTCAGCATCTATAGGCAGGAAGTGAATGGCTGTTTATATTAAAAAAAAAATGTAGCAACAGGGAGGATGTTTCATGATATTTTAGCTAACGGGGAAGGGCTACTGCTTGAAACTTTTGCAAATTCTTTGTGCACGTGTTTTTATGCAATCTGAGGAATATCGGGATTTGCTGTAGGAGTAACCATTGTCTTGAGATCTTTAACAATGTTGCTGTTTTCTGTAAGAAATCAGCAAAATTTGGCAGATACCACATACAATCTTATATTATATACCTTCAGCATAGTTTTTCCTTGTGGTGAGCTGGTTTGAATTATTACTTCTGATGGTGGCATGGATGCTAAATACACTTTTTTTCTCACAGAAAGAAAGACTTTTACATGTCCATTTGCCAATTATCCCTAGTTGTTTTGCAGAATCAGTTGGAGATTGAGAATCTTGATCCATGGTTTTTTCCCCTGCCCTCAAGTCAATGTAACATCGTTCCAGGATCAAACCATGACTTCATGAACCCAGTATACCGTGTGGTGCTGTCATCTCCAGTGGTATAAATTCTATCAAGCTTAATTACACATGTTGAAGTTATTAACATGTGATGCTTTATAGTTTAATGCCTCTCTCTTGTTATGTCAAGTATTTTTATCTCAGAACCAGAAGAATATTTTCCACTGTCCAGTTACTGGCCCTTATCAACATGCATTCTAGAAACTATTTTCTTATATCTATATGTACAAGTCGTGGGTTCTTTGTGGTCCCTTTGGGCCACCACTACTGGTTCTCCACGGCTTGGATTTAGCGGTAGCAAGTCAAGTCATTTCTAGGGTCGATGAGGGCTACTTTTTCTTCTTTTTTTCCCACTTTATGAAGATACCGCATGCCTAGTATACCACAGAATTAGAAAGTACAAGCTATCCAGAGGTAGGACTTGAATTCAAGACCTCCTGTATCCTAGGCCAAATCTTATGCCTTTGTGGTAACCCTTGTGGGTTGGATTGAATAACATTCCAGAAACTATTACAAGGCCATAGTTGTTAGATTGTGTAATTTTATTGTATGGATGTAAGTTTCTTAAAATATGAGATGGAGGAATTAAACTGATTCATTATGATTTACTAGTATCCTACTTGGTAGACCTGTGCTTATATTTAGTAGACCAACAGTGGTGTTCAGAAGAGTTACTTTAGCTGCAATCCAATGGGATCAGAAAGTCATGAGTTGTGATTCAGTTTTCTTTTTCTTCTTTGTTCTATTCTTTGGACAGTGTCATATTCTATTTGTAATGACAGTGCTTTATACCTCTTAAGTATGTCCCTACTTTTATTTAAAAGAAAGGGGTAAGAAAAGAAAGGGGTACGATAAGAAAAGGGTACTCTGTAACTCTTCTAGCATTTCTTTCAAAATATGCAGATGCCTGGTGTGGTTGTTGACTATAACATGTCAGAACAGATATTTTCGATTGTGCAACAAGAGAAAGTAAGAGATATTCCTGGTGATTGTGGATCATGCTCACTGGCTTACGAGCTAGATACTTCTGAACATCTTGACCCACTAAACGATAAGGACAAAAATAACTTGAATATTGAATTGCAAAGATGGAAAGACTTTTCTGGTGCATATTGCTGCAAAACAAAGGAAGTCATTTCCCATGATGGTGTCAGGGTTCCTCTGACCATTTTGTACTCCCGAAAAGCCTGGCAGAGGGGTCAATCTCCTGGACTATTAGAGGGCTATGGAGCATATGGAGAAGTTCTAGATAAAAGCTGGTGCTCAGACCGCCTGAGTTTACTTGATCGTGGTTGGGTGCTGGCCTTTGCTGATGTGAGGTTTGTTTTGTGAAGTTTATTTTTTTTCTCATTGATCACGAAGTCACCTTTTGAATGGAAATTAACTAGAGTTAGTTTAGGCGTAAGATTAAAATACACATTCTACACGTTAGTTAGATGTCAACTTTCATATTACTGTTTGTATTCATATTCTATTTACAAAGAATATTATTTTTCCAAGACCTAGTGGTACATGTACGTGAAGATTTCTTCATTGATGACATGATGTTGGTCCTTGTTAAAAAATTGGGCTACCATTTTGCTTCCAAGATTGGATCAAATTGTATCTGATAATTTCCTTCTTAAATGAAAAAAAAAAAAATTACATGGCGATGCTTGATAAAATTTCTATCTCTCATATTTGAAGAATTGACATGTACTGCATGGGCAGAGGTGGCGGCGGTCATTCTTTGTGGCATAAATACGGCAGTGGGTTGAACAAATGCAATTCAATATATGACTTCACATCATGCGGCAACTACCTAGTTTCTGAGGGCTATGTTCATAGAGATCGGCTAGGTGCCATTGGATTTAGTGCAGGAGGTCTTCTTGTTGGGGCAGCTATCAATATGAACCCAAATTTATTTCGTGCTGCCATTTTGAAGGTTAGCCCTCATTAAATGGCCATGGAGAAAAAATGCTATTAAAAACCATTTGGGGTTTTAGAGGGGCATTTTGGTTCTTGTTAACATAGTTACATCATCGATACAGTGGCACTGATAGTTGGCTAACATTTCTATCAGGTTCCATTTCTTGATGCATGCAACACGTTGCTGGATCCAAGTTTGCCTCTCACCTTGCTGGACTACGAAGAATTTGGGAATCCTCAGATACAGTCGCAGTTTGAATCCATTTTAAGTTATTCTCCTTATGATAACATTCCTCGTGATGCTTGCCTTCCATCAATGCTTGTAACTGCATCTTTTCATGACTCAAGGCAAATTCATATCTTGAACTTTCTTAATTGATAATCACGAGTGTTGATCTTTAATTTCTACTCATTTACTCATATTCATAAATAGACCTGCATATGTGTGTTCTATCCATTAACTAAGTGTTTAGTGCTCGTTTCCCAGGGTTGGAGTTTGGGAAGCTGCCAAATGGGTGGCCAGAACACGAGACATTGCATGTTCTCATTGTTCTCGTTCAGTCATTCTGAAAACAAATATGACTGGAGGGCATTTTGGTGAAGGCGGTTGCTATAGTCAATGTGAAGAAACAGCTTATGAGTATGCTTTTCTGATGAAAACTATAGGAAATGTGAATGGCAATAAATAAGATAAGCTTGTCGCAGAGCTGCTTTCTGAAATTTAACGGAAAGGTGCTGCTTGACTGCCTGTAAAGCATGATTTCTATGTTGCAATCCTACTTCCAGCACTCGTTTTCCCATCTTGCGGATGACTGGTCAATGCAAAAGGTAAATGTTTCTAGACGATTCTTAATTAGTTCATGGTTTTAAATTAGATGGTTTTTTCTTTTTCAGTTTCTGTTTCTGTACTTCGAAGATGAAATTTGTTCCTGCTGTACTTGTGAAGAGAACATGAAAACAGCTGTTGAAGGTCATCGGTTGTATGTTTCAATCGTCCAGTCATGGATCTTTTTCTTTCCCCACTTGAATTATTAAGACGTGCTGGTCTGTTTTTTATAAGAATTTTTTGTAGAACAGTCTGCAGAATTACTGCATGATCACACATGCTCGCTTAGAGATTGCTTCCATTTAGACAATTAATGATCCGAAAGTGATATATATGTGGCACTTGGAACACAACTGTTGGATCCATCGTACCAGATTGGAGGACTTACATGGGATGCTTTCGCCTTTACAATGAAGACAGCTCATGCATATCGGGGAAACCAGCAAGAAGATTCCAGGTCAGCACAGAGAAAGGCTCGTGTCTGCTACAAACAGTTGAAGCATCATACGACATTTTTGCCTAGATGTTAGAGCCTCTTGTTCTGTAGGAGTCGTTATGACAAACAAATATCCAGCAACCAGGTGACATCCCTCTTCGTATTTTGGCCTGTAGGCCTATAGATGCTGTAAAATATCAAATAATTTTAAACTATGATAAACCTTTTGTATTTCGGTACGCTCTCCGTATTCATATAAAGCACTTTCTCCATCCTGTATTGACATCTATCAAGCTCAGCGGATAACGATTGGTTATGACGGAGGGCTTCATTAAATAATATACAATATAGATAAATTAAATATTATGAATTGAGTGGTTTTTCTTTATACAAAGATATGATTGAAAATATGTAATATTGAAGGGTACATTAATAACTTTTCCAAAAAAAGAAGAAACAAATTGTTCATTGAGCAGGTTTACCACACGGTAAAGTGACAATGCACACGAGGGAGAAAAGAAAAGGGTGGTTTTACAACCGTAAAATATCAGTATTTTTTGGTGCTCGGAGAAAATCAGTGGTTTAAAATATGTAGTTTTTTTTATTATTATTATTATTGAAATTGTTCGATCGCTCATAGCAGACGAACGATGAGATCATTTTTGTTTTTCCTTTGATGTGCAAGTGCTCTTTTATCGAAACCAGGCAATCCTTGGTGTGTTAGCAAGCCTGTCCCTGGAGTCCACAACTTGTGAAAATAATGTGCTAAAATGTAAATCCAGGCTCTATTTTGGATTTTAACAATGGAAATGTTCATTGTTGATCAGAAACGAGGCTGAATCTCACTCGTAATCATGCTCAGCATTATTATATTTTTCGTCTGACACACAGACCTGCCTATTCCCCACCGGCCCCCAAAATGCTCCATTACATATCTATTTATTAGTCAATATGTACGTTACAACCACGATATGGCCACGGCGCATCAAACGACCACAAAGCTGAGCATAAACATATAATCTAAGGTGACAGCTCTTAACATGATTCCATGAACTATTTAAGAATCTGAGAAACCAAAAGACAGCATGTACAATAACCCGAGGATTGATATCGGGAGCAAAAAAGATATCCCCAGCGCAAACTTGATAAATCCCATGCTGGTCTTATGTCTTTAGCCGTTTTTGAGCTTGATCCGAGTCCTCTCCTTCACTTGCATCCCTAAGGTGGGTCATCACTTGATTGCAATCCTGGGGATCCTAGAAAGCAATGGAAGGCACACAAAACTGGCTAGATCAGGCATAATCATAATGTTTATTAGTTTATAACTACTTACATAACAAGACCTATTGTTTATTGACCACTTTAAATTACCAGCCTCGTACCTTAGATGTTCCAGAGGCCAGCCCTTTATTTGCCCGTTTTCCAAGATCAATCTGAACTGAGATGTTGGCCTGTGACAGATCTACACTGGCACTCTGCAATGCTTGCGTAAGGGTATTCAGCAACCTGGTTTGCACAAAATTCCATATCAATGTCCAGCTTATAACCAAACACCCAAGACTTCAAAAATATTAAAAAGATCACACGCACTCTTGAGAGTAAACACTGGAGATACTGATAGTCCCTGCTTCAATTGCCAGCTCCTGCTGGTTCAACATTTCACTGGTGATGGGGCACTCAGATGATTGAGCATCAGAGACTGGTTGCTCAAGGGGAGGTGCAACAAGTCCATCACTTCGAGCAGGAGCAGGCATGGGAAGAGTGTTTGCTAGCTCAGGTTGATGCTCCAACACTTTGCAGGTGACATGGTCAGATTCTATTAGATTTGGAGTGCTTGGAAGCATGGCTGGGGTGAGAGTAATGTTATTCTCATCAAGTTTCCCTGGAAATGCTGCCCCTAGACCAGAACCATTTTTAGTAGCTTGAGGGTGACCAACAAAACTTTGAAGGCGCCAGTGGCTGTTTCTCTGTTTCAAGACGATCAAGTGAGTTATGCTGAGAATTTCCAAGTGTAAAAAAAGGTACCATATTCAAAAGCATCCACAATTTCTCTCCACCACCAGCAAATTTCCAATAGAAGCAATTAATACCACTTCTCAACCAGACCTTGAAAAGCAATTAACACAAAAACCAAAATGCAAGTAATTTTAAGGAGGTCCAGAAGCAAGAGCCCTCTGTATAATTAGAACAAAATAATAACACAATGGAACAAGTCTAAAGAGAAAGGGCTCACCGTCAAAAAGAATGAGCCCCAAATCTAAACACCACTGATTGTTGCTCAACTTTGACAAGTCAAAAAACCAAAAGCTTTAAGCAAATTTAGTAAAGGCATATCAAAGAAGTTACCCAACTACAAATTTTACCTTAGACAATTTTATGAAAATTGTACTATGTCAATTAATCCATAGGAAACAGGATTTGAGTCAAACATAAACAGAACCACAGTCTGGTAACAGGGTTGACATTCTGAGACTTGAGAAGAAAACATCAATTTTCAATTACTTGATTACGAATGTTCATCTCAGATTTCTTTTCTTTTTTTCAGTATATCATGAAGATTTCTTACTGTTAATTGTTGTCTAGATGAACATTCTTCCTGCCTCAGATTTATAATATAGAACATGAAGAGACACAAAAACCACACTGCACTTATTGGGTTAAGCATCATAACAGACAAGTTGGATGCTTGAGCACATCCTTAATAAATCTTATCATCAGTTCCAAATTTTCTCTCAAGTCATAAAACCATGGCACCAGTTCACTTGAAGAGTGTAGCAGAATATCACAGTTGGGTATGTCAACACCTGCAAATAGGCATTAACTAATGCAGATATACATGGATGAAGGTCACAAGTATACAACATATATAGGCATTAAAGCTTTACCCACGGCATCAACTTTGCTGGCTCAGGGCTCCATCCGGAATATGGACCCTCATACTTTTGCACCTTCTCCTGTAAATACTGGACATATTCAATTACCTGCAAAGAAGCATTAATATGTAGTCAACAAATTTGAATGGAAAATCTTGTCTACTGAATTGAGCAATATGCTCTAGTTTGAGTCGCTTGTTGTGCACCTCTAATAAAAATGATGCTGTATCTCTCTTTTGATCACTATGAGGGATGAGATCTCTCAATATCTGAAATCTGAAAGAAAAAGACTGGTTCATAAAGCTATATCCCATTTTTACAGTTCACGAGAAAATGAAATGTTGACTGATAACCCGAATGTATAATCAAATGCATCCTTTATTTTATGGTAAAGCAACATCTGAGATTTATATTTCTAGTAAAAAGTTTCATCGCTTGAATTGTGACCATTTGTTGAGATACCGGTATCCACGGTAATGAAAGATGGCCTTGCCAGCAGACACGCACAAAAAATTGAAAGCCTCACAATCAGTATTAAGATTATGACATACTATATAAGTGTGCTTATATTTGGTAATACTGCAACATGACCAAAAGCTGATAAAAAAGGGTACAAGTTTGAACGTATGGGTCAGCAATCCTGAATACTGTCAATCAGGTAGTACCTTATCTGAAACCACTTCTAGTCAAAGTTCAAAATTTTAGTTAAAAAAACCACCAAAATTATACGGTGAGGATAATTTGGCTGCAAAATAAGTATCGTGCTGGAAACTGGTGTCTTCAAGACTTGAAAATAACAGTTAGCAAGTGAAGTGATTCAACCCAGCTCAATTGCATAATGTAATGCATTGACTTAATTCCCTAACCATTTTGCAAAATCACTGGAAAGAAAGTTAGCTCAAACTGCCCTTCTTTCTAGGGCTCCATCAAAGTTAAATCGAATTATCCTTGAGTTTTAAATTCATCAACTAAACTAGTGTAAGAAAAAAAAGCCCTGAATACCACTGATTTTTCATATTGACTGGTCGAACTCTGTATCCATATCTCTCTTCACTGAAATGAAAGTGCGAGCAAAAACAAAGCTGGTGATTCAAACAACAGCAAGACAGGCATGACTTACATACAGAATCATGTGAGCAGAAAAAATCAGAATTGTATTGCATACATATTCAAATGCTAGGGAATATATATATATATATATATATATATATATATATATATATTTCAGGTACTAATAGTCAATCCACAAAAATAAACCAACAAACCTCTCGTTTATCTTGCTCCTCCTTTTCTGCTCAGTGACAGAATGTTTCGATCTTATTGCATTAGCCTTGTCACTATGCTTCCCATCTGCCTCCGAATCCAAATCCCAAATCATAAAAATACAGAAATAAATAAAACTCAACAACCCATTCAAAAACACACCATTTCAACAACCCAATAACATAAAAGCCTCCAAATTTATGATAAGAGAAGCAAACAAGTAAGAGAAAGTGCACCATGCCAAACTTCAGAAATTTCTTAAGAAAAATGCAAAATCACACCACGAAGAAAGGAATGAAAGAACATAAACTGTGACAGCCTTGTAGAAAAGGAATAAAAAAAAGAGCTGGATCTAATATAGTACAGTCTAGTGTGAAAAAGAACAAACCTTTACAAGAATTAGTGTTGTCTATTGTAAAATTTGAAGATGGCCCGTCTTTTCTGGAACCAAATTCATCTTCCTCGTACTCTTCCTCCTCTTGATTTTGATTCCCTTTTCCTCTCATTCCAATAAGTCTAATTTATCACCACAAAAAAATTCAAACCCGAAATTCAGATTTCTTTTTCTTGAGAGAAAAAGAAGAAAAACATCTGTACACTTTAATTACAAAGACTACAAATGAAAAGGAAATGAAAAAATAGGTTGAGCCAGACCTGGACTGGAGTAGTTAATATATGAGAATAGATAATTTAAGGAGTTGGGTGGTTTCCGGTGAACAGAACCACCGTGTCGGAGAAAGAGTTGTGGTGGCTCCGGCGATCTGCCAACGGTATTTTTTAGTTTATGAGTTAGGAGTTCGTGGTCTGGTCTGGTCACTCGTGTTTTTTTTCTTTTTTGCTGGAAGTGGTGCAAAGGATTCCATGCGGGTTTGCTCATGTTCTTCCGTGAGCTCAGGGCTTTTTTTAAAAAAAAAAAATTAAATTTCAAGAGTGTTTTTTTGTTTTTTCACCTTTCAAGGGCATTGAATGAATGAACCCGAAATATATTACAGGGATAATTGTTAAAAAAAAATTATATAGTTGGATGGTGTTTTTACTTTAAAAAAAATATATTTAATATTTTTGATAAAATAAAAATTTTTAAAATATAAAAAGATGAAATTGCTTTTATATATGATAAATGAGAAACAAAAGATCACATCCACTCTCTCTCTCTCTCGTCCTTCTTTGTATCTTCCAAAATTCACAATTTTTCTTTGTGGATGATAAAAATATTATCCTAAATCTAAACCCTAAAACCTATAAATTAGTTAATCTCTCAACTATTATTGCATTTTATGTTTTCCATATGACTTCATAGTTGCCAGATTCTACAATCCATTTTCTACGTGTTCTTCCTTATTTTCATTTTCTTTGTTTTTTCTTTTCTTGTATCCTTTTAATAATCTTAGATATGGGCTTCCTTGTCTTTAGATTGTGTTGTTTCGCAACAATCCTAGGTTTCCTTTTTCTTTTTGGTTCAAGTTACAAGTTGGAAATTTTTCACTCTACTCGCATTTGATTTTCTCTCAGATTCACAGCAAGATTGAACCCATTTGTCTGGAAATGAAAAGGAGTTTCTTGTATTGAAGCAATCAAAAGAACTATCCTCGAAGACTTGACTTCCAGGTACTTATCTTGATTAAAGAATAGCCCAGAAAAAAGAAAAAGAAAGCCGCAGCTTGACATGAAGAGGAACACGTTAGAAAAGCCTTTGGCAGATGAATTGGAATAGGAAAGAAGAAGCTTGAACTAAGCTTTCAACCCAGCAGCCTCGGGAAAAAGATGATTTGCCAGCATTGATCGTAACACCATTGGCCAATAACATCTTTGTTTCACGTATTACCGGAGTTATTGTCCAGGTCTCTTAAGCATTCTCTTGAGATCGGGAGAGAACA
>Ga0325414_1002924_pt1 | contig 17617 bp, 8 predicted proteins | sample PopdelMetagenome_8_FD_206183 | JGI IMG/M metagenome (GOLD analysis project Ga0325414, IMG submission 206183) | Populus deltoides microbial communities from Bellville, Georgia, United States - Leaf-PdKOR-R3 | ecosystem: Host-associated > Plants > Phyllosphere > Phylloplane/Leaf | place: USA... | reverse complement strand
GATCTATTTTAAACAGCTTTATCACGCGCTCGGTAACCGATTACTAGACAACGTGTGTATGGTTTGGAGGTGTACCGTATTTTTAAAAGCACAAATTATATCTCACTTAAGCCAAATACACACACACACACTACCGAACTTTCAAGCCTATATATATATACACTTTTATCGGATACCACCAATAAAAGTATATATACAAGCTTTTTTTAGTGGTATCCAATAAAAGTGTATATATATATATATATATATATATATATATATATATATAGGCTTGAAAGTTCAGTAAAGTTCGGTAGAGTGCGTGCGTGTATATATATATATATTAAAAAAGCTACAGAACTTTCAAGCCTATATATATATAGGCTTTTATCGGATACCACCAATAAAAGTATATATACAAGCTTTTTTTAGTGGTATCCAATAAAAGTGTATATATATATATAGGCTTGAAAGTTCGGTATGTGTGTATATATATTAAAAAAGCTACCGAACTTTCAAGCCTATATATATATACACTTTTATCGGATACCACCAATAAAAGTATATATACAAGCTTTTTTTAATGGTATCCAATAAAAGTGTATATATATATATAGGCTTGAAAGTTCGGTATGTGTGTATATATATTAAAAAAGCTACCGAACTTTCAAGCCAGACACCCCTGGCTATGCAAGGAGCTTCGAAAAAGGAAAAAAGAAACGATAAGTTAGGGCTTAGGATATGCTATTCTGAGGAAGTGGAACACAGCTGTCCAGTCTTTTTTTTTTAACTACTATTTCAAAGCTTCAACAGAGAATGGAACAAACAAATGACCCCTAGCAATTATCTCTCTCGATTGTTAAACATTTGGATCGTGAATTACTCGGAAAATCATTTCAGTTTTTTTTTTTAATCCTTTCTTTAAACTCGGGTTGACAGCTTAACTTGTTAATTACCACATAAATATTTGCATGAGGGGCCTGTTTCTCACAGGCATATATAGCATGGGGGAAAAGGAGGTTTTGTGCAAAACAACACTGCCTCTAATGGTAATACAAGATATTACTTGATCTCAAAGCATAAGAACTCTTAGTAAATAACGGTGTAATAAGATGTAAGACATTAATTTCACAAGGTCATTGCTGATATGGTCTTACCGTTTTAATACCTTATAAATAACCTGTTGTCAAAAATTACATAATTATTAGATAAATTAATGAACAAAAAACTTAGTTTATAATCAAGTAAAATAATAATAACATCATAAACTTGTAATCATAACAAAAGATTATCATGCTTACTAAAAATATATATAAACTTGGATAAAATATTAAAATAGAAACCTAGCATACATACTAAGTATATACTAGAACTATACAAATAAAACTTAACTTCAGTATACATTTAGCAAGACTTGTACACAAAAAACCAACCGTAAAACTCTTCTCTTTTAGGAACCAAAATTGATAGAATTCTTTTCATTATCACATTTGATTATCTTTGTAAAACAAGAATTGATGTGAATCCAAAGGGTAAGAACCCTTGAACCCATAATCAAGATTGAACTCGATCAAGTAATTACTTGAACCAAAAAACCATATCTATTGGATGAAAAACCTCGATTGTTGATTATAACAAACCAAGAACCGAAGGTATAAGAATAGGACCCTTACCCATCGGTTATAACAAACCAAAAACCATAGGTATAAGCATGAATGTCACAAAGATATGATTTTTGATAAGTTTTCGAAAAAGTTCCATGAGGAACCAAGAGTAAGAGCAAACTCTCTCACACAAGTTTTATTTCTTTAATAATCAACCCATCTCCAATTAATTAAAACCTACATATAAGATAAATAATCATATTTATACTAGGTAAAATGTTCCAAACAAGGTTGGAAAAATAACAAAAAAGTTCTAAATAAAATAGAAAAAATAATCCTAAATTAATTAGAAAACTAATGTAATTCTTGTATAGTAGATTTTTGTCTTTATTGCAAGGTCTTCTTAATGTCTGATCATTATAAACTTTTAACCCTATAAAAAACAAGGCCTTTAGAATCATTTAACAAAATTTCAGCTTGGATCAAAAGTTATGGGCATTAACATAAAATTGAACATTAGGATAAGAAGCCCAATTCACGTGTAAATATGAAAATAAATTGAATCTGCAAGTTTTAAAGAAAATAAAACTTAAATATCTTGAATTAACCCATTGAGTTTCCTTTAACCTTCTTAGCTCTTGACCTTGTAATAGGTCGAATTGGAATATGTAATGGATCATGTGGTGTTGTTTGATAATTCTCATCATTCCCCCTTCATTAAAAGATTCGACCTGAAATCATCTACTTGCTTGCATGTTGACTTATTTTTGCAAGAAATATTATTTTGATTTTGCGATTCTGATCTTCCTTTTCTTTTTTTTTTTTTATATAAATTTCAAAGAAAACTCAACATCAAGCTAAACTAGAGAATAAGCTAGATTCAAGATATAAAAACTAGGGTAAAAAAAAAATCAATAACATAGAGAAAACTAGAAAATAGGGTAAAGTTAAAATAAAAAACCTAACAATATAAATAGATAAAACCTGATTTTAGAGTCTTGCTTTGATACTAATTGATGCGAACCCGGAGGGTAAAAACCATTAAACCCATAATCAAAATTAAATATAACCTAAGAAAGTTAAAATCAAGTTGAAAATAACCTAGCCAGTGATTACCTGAACCAAAAAACTATAGTTATTGGATGATAAGCCTCAACCATTGATTATAAGGAATCAAGAGCCGATGATATAAGAATAAGACCTTAACCTATTAGTTATAACAAACTTAAGTGTAAGACCCAAGTTGTGGCTTAGGGCCTAAAAGGCCTCAAGACCGTTGTGAGCCTAAAACAGCCCATAACCAAGCATAGGGAAATCTTTTTTTCTAAAACAACAAAAAAAACATTAAAAGTTATCAAGTACAGTAACAGAGAAACAATGTTTAAACAAGTAGTATGACTTTTGGAGTTTTCTCTAGACAATTCCTTAAGCTTGGGCGTGAAGGCTTTTTGGTTTGGGGCTATTTGGGACTGGTAACAAGGTAAGATCATCCTTAACTCTTTAATTTTTAGATTATGAACAGTAATTTTGGCATGCTAGGGCTTGATGAATGAATTTGGGGTTAGAATGATTTTGATGTTTTTGATGGAATCGATTGTGGAGAACTTGTTAGAATGTTTTATAATATGTATCTGGACTGTATAGGGTTGGGATAGAACTATTTTTATGTTGTTGAATGTGTTGTTGAGATTAGGCAAGATCAAAATAGATTGCAAGTTGAGATTCTCTAGGATTCCCGATCAAGCGGTTGACCGATATAAGTGAACCGATCAATCAGTTGTTGGATATAAGATGCGGTCGATCGTTTGGGTTATGGTTGGTCGACCGGTTGGAGAAACAGTTGTGAGGTAGGTTTGTTTTATTTTAAACAGTCAAACAAATGAAGAGGCGGTCGATTGGTTGATTAGCATTTTCATTTATGTTTTAGTATGTTTAGTGTTTAGACTTCTTCTTCGATCTGTTTTTTTTTTTTAGTATCTCTTATTTATTCATTTAGGTTCTGCAGATACTACTCTGGTCAAATGCTAGTGATTTATTTGTCTCAGTTTCGAGTATTTTGTTCGATTTGCTTCTATTTTCTAGGTAAGTGGAATAATTTTTATTATGCATTGTATATGTGTGTTGGTATGAAATGATGAGTATTATTGCTATTATTAATTATATAAACATGATTACTTATTGTTATTATTATTATTTTTTCTTCTTAAATACTCATCATATGCCTGTTTGATTTAATTACAGTCCATATATCCTTTATATTTATTCAAATGTGATCATGCTTGCATTGTGAATTTTGATGATAAACCATGAATTCTTTATCAATGTTATTTGCTCATTTAAGCTCATGATTCTTGTTACCCTATTTAGACTGTTGTCAGAAACTTCAAATAAAGGGTAGTTAGTTGCTCCATATTAATAGAGAATAGTTTGCCTATGTGCACATGGTATTCTAATTCCTAACTGGTAAGTAGGATGTCAGTACTGTATAAATTGATCCTCCTATGATTATATATGTTTCTTAGCTGACAAGTAGGATGTCAGTAGTATGATATGTTATTTTGACATGCATACCCCCTTTGTTCATCATTTGTTTGTGACCTTTGGAATATCTTTATTTGTTATATACCTTGTTTTATACAATCATAATCACATATCTTATAATGTATGTTAGCATGTATAATAGTTATTATCTCTCACTAATTGTTTGGACTCACTTATCCAATATTTATCACACCCGACATCGCGACGACCTTAAAAATCATTATTAAAAGCTAAAGAATAGATTTTTAGCATCTTGTTCTTTAATGAAGAAAGGTCTCGTTAAAGTAGTCGCTACCTAGTATTATGGTCACTAGAAACCCTAACTGGCCAGCAGAGATTCTATGGTACAGGACTGATTATGCAAAAGAAAAGTATTATCACCTCTTAAGCGTTCTACCTAAGGTAGGCTGCATTGTTGGTTTTGTCTTGAATTGCTAGGGTTTTGTTGTGTTTTATCTTTGATGGACTACCTATAATATTGATTTTCTGCATACATTTAGGTGTCTTTGCTTTCCATTTATGCATCCATATCATACTCATAAATTGGATTTTCGTTTCTCTCCATGTGTGTTCTTAGGCTATAGTTACTCTCATCTTAGTTATTATTATCTTGACCTTACATCTCAACGTATTTTCTTTTTCCAAATGTTTCCTCGTCATATTCGTTTTCATAAACAAGTGTTTCCTTTTGACAAATCTGAATAGATGGTATAGCCCCACAACACCTCTCCTCGTTATATTACTATTACCTACTTGTCTAATTTTCTTAATTCTCTTTTTTTTTATTGCATTACATCTGTGGCCTCTCCACCACATATACTACCTACCATTTCTTCTATATTCAAACAGCCTACTAGTTTTGCCCTTATGTCATTATATGTTTGTTTATCTAATAATCATTCTCTAGATATAGGTTTTTCTTTTTCAGAGTTATAATTTTTCAGGTCTGATATCGCTGGTTCTCTTGGTTCTACTATTGTTTCATCTAGATTTGTTGTTGCCGGTCTAGCATCATGATCTGAATCTCCTGCTGGGTTAAATTTGGTTTTTGACCTCTCATCTTATCCTCTACAATAGTATACAAGTTTGGCCTTCCTTGCCTCTTGTTTTATGGTTCATCAACATCATATGGTTCTTCATCAACGGTTGTCAAAGATAGCAAATCTGATGCTCTTCAGCTTTGTCTAACAACCCTATCTCTTAAGTACTCTCTCCTCATGCCTATAAACTGATTATATTTTCTGATGCTGACAGGTATGAGGCTTGGCATGATGCTATAAAGGATAAGATTCAAGTGTTGCGTTTCAATGGCACTTGGTTTTTGGTTTCTTCTCATCCTTTGATGAATGTTATTGGTAGCAGTTGGGTGTACAAGATAAAATATCATCTAGATGCCATCATGGAGAACTATAAAGCTCAATTGGTTGCTAGATGTTTTACTTGATAATAAGGTATTGATTATTTTAAGACTTTTAGATTTATCATTAAGCAAGCCACTGTTCGGTTGGTTTTCTCTATTGTGGTTTCACGTGGTTGGAAGATATATATATATATATATGAATGAGATACTTGATGAAGAGGAATACATGCAATAACCTCCAGGTTTTGTTGATTCTACCTTTTCCTCTCATGTGTTTCGATTACATAAGCTTTTATATGGCTTGAAACAAGCTTTTCGGGCATGGTACACTCGCTTGAGTGATTATATTTTATTTATTAGCTTTCGTGCTCCTAAGGTTGACATATCATTATTCATCTTATCTACGAGTGTTGATATCTTTTATCTTCTAGTTTACATTGATGATATTTTTCTTACTAGAAGCAATTTAGTTTTACGTCACCGATTGATTTAATTACTGAGGTTAGAGTTTAAGCTTTGGTATTTTTGAGTTGTTCATTATTTCTTAGGGATTGAGGTTCATCCTACCAGTACGGGTCTTATGCTACGACAAGAAAAATATCTTTTTAACATACTCAATATAGCATGTATATCTTCTTGCAAAATCTGTTAACACTCTTATTTCTACCTCAAAGGTTACTATAGTGCTCGATTCCTTATTTTATGATCCTACATGGTTGTTGTTACTTATTTTTGGACCCCATGTTTGCTGGAAGATTGACAAAAGCAAATGAAAGAAATATTTTTTCGAAACCCTGTTTGAGCTATTTTTTGCTCTCTTTATCCTTCCTCTTTGCTGCCAAAATCGTCAGGTTTTCTTAGATTGATCAGAAGTCTTCATAATGCCAAATTCATTCCTTTTTTATATGGTCTTTAAAATTGAAAAAATTCCTCAGAATTTGCATTAAAAAAATGGTTCTGCTGTTGTCGCAATTTTTTGTTCCAACTTAGGCTCTGATTCTGACTCGGTTTCGTACGATATCTGACCATCTTAGGTATATTCTGTCACTCATAATATGTTAAAAAATTGACGTACACCTTTCTTAGGTCCTAGCAATCATTATTCTTAGGACAAATTCTCAGTCAGATTCGGATGCTCAGCATCATCAGATCAAGAACCTTTTTGACCAACTAGATTACTAGCAGATTTTGTTCTCTAAAATGATTTTATCTCACTTCAACTCCTTCATCAAATTTATAGTCCGGGACACATAGATGAATTTGAGCTTTTGAATTGCTTGATTCCGATATCAGAAACTCAAGATATTCCTGTTTGAAATCTAGCGTGAAAACATAGAATCTTGCCGTGAGAAGGTTTCCAGCTGAGTTTGGTTGCAATTCTTTTTATTCAAAATGAATCTCTCACTTTGAATCCTTCATCAAAGTTGTAGTCCGGGACACGTAGATGAATTTGGGCTTTTTGAATCACTTGATTTCAATAACAAAAGCTCAAGATATTCCCGTTTGAATATCTAGTGTTGAAAGCAGGGATTCCTGATCGTGAGAAGGATTTTTGCCCAAGTTTGCGGGACTGTTTCGAAGGATTTTTTTGGACCAAAGACTGAATCGAAATGTGCTAAATTGAGGGATTGAATTGAAGAAGGACATTGAAAGCTGGAGAGGGGGGCTGGATCATCATAAATGACAGGATTTTTACCACACCGAATAAGGAAAATAGGACTTTGCAGCTGCACCCTCCATCTGATTTCTTTCCTTTTTTTCTCTGCTGTATTCCTTTCTAATCACGCCTGATTTTTGGAGCTGAAGACCACGTTTTTGTTGCCTCATTTCAAAGGGAGCAGCTAGCCCTATGGAAGGAAAGAAAAGAGCCACACCATCCTCTAACTAGGAAAGAAATCACTGCTGATCACAAAATCAGAATCAAACATTCTGGTTTCCTATTTCTGCTCACCCGAGAATACACCCTAGAGTTATTGTAATATTTGTTTCCTAAATAAAGTCGTGTATAGGCTATATAAAAGCCTCAGCTGCTGACCTAAAGGAGAGGGGGTGAAAAACGCAGAGAGAAAGAGCATAAAAAAAGAAGAAAACCAGAGAAAATGAGAGCAGAAAAATAAGAAAATAGAGGAGAGAAAGAAAAAAAGAGGAGACGGAGGCAAAACAAGGGGAAGAGGAACAAGTAAAGAAAGAAAAAAAATGCAAGAGAGGCAGGTAGTAAGAGAGAGAAGGGAAAACACAAAGAGCAGGGGTTCATCTTTTCGACTGTGAAAGTCTTCACAGGAACAAAGTTACAGAAAAAAAAGAGAGGGAGCAGACGAAACAAAAAGAGGAGAAAAGGGGAGGGAGAGAGAGACCAAAAACAGAGAGGAGAAGCAAAAGAGGGGGCTTTCTTTCATCCGGGGGTTCCTGGAAGACCTTGACTAAAACGGGGAAAGACACAAAAAAAAAGAAAGAAAAGAGAGAGCAGAGGCAGAGAAAAAAAAAAGGTGAGAAACGAAAGAAGAGAAACGGGAGAAACATAGAAGACCAAAACAGAGAGAGGAGAAAGGAAAGAGAAGGAGTCTTTCTATTGCTTAACAGAAGCGAAAAGGTAGAAGCTTTGCCCATCGGCTGGTACGTCATCTTTGGCATTCAAAACAAGCAAGATTTGCAGGTATAAGTTTTAGTTTCTCCTTCCTTGCAATATTTCAAAGCTGGTGTCTGCTGATTGGTTTTTTTTTAATTAAAAAAACATGTTTCTGCTCTTGTCTGGGAAGTGTGTTTTTGTTTGTTTTGGCAACAAGTTGCAAGCTTGCTACTGTTTCATTCATGACTGTGATTTTTAAAGGGGTGTGTATGTGAGAGTCGCGGGCCTTTTTTTTTTTTTTCCTTAAATGGGTGTGTATGTGAGGAATTGTGAGCTTTAAAGCTCCTCGTCATCCCCCACCCGTCTGTTCGGTTATATTTTTCTGTTTTTTTGCATGGAACGAGTGTGGCAACTCCTATGATTAGGAAAGGAGTAAAGGGGTGTGAGTCACGGTTCTTGTCATAATTTCAGTTTCAGAACTTTTGTTAATTTTTCGTGCATACATCCTTGTTGTCTTATTTTAGAGAATGATGGGTTAGGCTCATTCAGGCTTCAAATTCAAATTGGTGTGAACTGTTTTAGGTTTTTGTGAATTTTAGAATAGATGGGTATATATATATATATATATATATATATATATTGTTAATTGTGATGTTTGTGTTTAATCTTGTTGTTCGTGTTTTGACAAAATATAAAAATGTTTTCTTGTGTATTGCATACGGCCAATACCCTAACATGTTTTGAACGTTCTTTTTATAGAAAATAATATCGGAAGTTTTGAAAATATGTTTTCGCATGGATTTCTTAAACACACGAAAAATTATTTTCTTGCATTTCTGGATTTTACAACATGTTTGTAAAACTCCAAAGGGTATTGGCCAATATTCCAAAAAATATAAAAATCTTATTTTGGGGGGAATTCATTGATTATTCACCGCTAATGTTTGGATAAAGAAATTCTTAAAGGACGAATATCCAAAATATTATTGGCAATAATTTGTTATTATTCACTGTTAATATTTGGATAAAGAAACCCGAAGTGATAAATATCCAAAATAATTTTCTAGGAATAATAAATCTGCACATATCCTTGAAAGAATCCTTGATTATAATCGAGGACTTTTTAATTTTTTACTCCACGGTTTACGAGCCGTGAGAGTATAAAACACTAAGAACAAAAAAAAGGTTTTTAAAGCACCCTTGATTTCTAAATTTTTGTCCCTCCTCCTTGCGATTTACGAGTCGCAAACTCTTGAAATACTAAGGGAAAAGTGAGCTTTTAGAGCACATGGAATCTCCTTGGATTTCTATCTTAATAAATTTAGTTTGCATCAAACCTAGAAAAACTAATGGGATTAGAAAACACCAACACCATAGCAATTATAAGACAAACCAAACACCAAGCAGCTTACCTTAGGTAGGGCGTACTAGGGGTGCTAACACCTTCCCTTTACGTAACCAGTCCCTTACCTTAAAATCTCTGAAAGGGTTTCCTAGTGACCATAATACTAGGTGGCGACTCCCTTTTACACAAATAAAACAAAAGACCCCGAAATCAATCGAGGATCGCCGCGACGCCACGCTCCGCCGCGAGGGTGCAACAGGATGGCGACTCCACTGGGGACCTTAGGACTAAGCTTGGTAATTGTTTTTTTATTATACTATATGTTGTTGTTTTTTTACTATGAATGATATTTTGTTTAAAAGCTTTAGCATGCATCTTCACATTCTGGTCATACATGGTATAGTCATGCATTACTTTATTATTATTATCTTTTTAAGGGCACACACAATAAACTTTAAGTTAAGTGGGGGACTAACAGCTTGCCTTATGACTTGAGTCAAGGTTTAAGTTTGTGTAAACCCCAACTCTTTGCTGAGTGTTTAGACTGATAGTGATTGGTACATGTGCCATCCCACTATCTGCTGAACCCCCATATTGCCTTTACAAGGATGATCACTGGGACAGCAAGAGACCCTTTTTAGAGACCAAGTAGTAAACCTACCCTATGTTTCACGTAAAGGAACTAGAACATATCCTTAGGGTGTATGCTCCATAATATCTTTTGCATCAAAACAAGTCCAAACCCAAGTCATCTTGAATTGCAGGACTTGTGAACGAAATGGCCACCATTGCTAAATTTTCCATCATAGAATACGGAAAAAATTCTGAACTGTCACAATTGACTAAAGGAAACTGCCTTAGAAGCGATGCTAAGAAGCTGTCACCAATCAAGAACCTGAATTGCATTATGAATTAGGTAAACAAGTTAATGACTCACTTTCAGAATGTGGATAAGGATGTATTTTTTAGGAAATACGGACGTTTGGTAGAAATTGCAAGGGTAGAAGTTTTAAGTCCAGCTGTGCGATCCTTAGTTCATTTTTGGGATCCAGACTACCAGTGTTTTTCTTTTGGAAACATAGACCTATGTCCCACTATGGAGGAATATGGTATGTTGACTGAGTTTCTAAACAATCTGTATCGGATTTATTTGCCTTTGAGATCTGACAAGATCATCTCTGAACTGTCAAAACTGCTCAAAATCTCCAACTTGGAAAAGTTTTTGGAAAAGAATGCTACCGGTCTGAAATGGAGGATGCTAGCAATTGAACTAGAAAAAAAGTCAGGATTAGAAAAAAAGAGATTGATTACCTTCGGCATATTTGGCCTTGTGTTGTTCCCAAGTCAGACGGGTGTAGTGAGTTTGGAGGCCGCTGTTGCTTATGTAGAGTATGAGAATACACAAATCGATCCAGTGGCTGCTATTTTAGCTAAAACCATCTTGATGCTTAATCATTGTAGGAGGACCGGAAAAGGAGCAATGAGATGCTGCACGCAGTTGTTGTATATCTGGACGGTTAAGCCATATCGAAACAAAAAAACCTGTCTTCAATAATTTTTGGTGGTTCACCCAAAGACCCCTGAAGTTAGTAGAAGAAGAAGAAGAATGGGGAGATCTAGACAACCAAGGTTGGGTTGACAAATTAGAAGGTTTGCCTAATAGTGATTTTAAGTGGAGAGCCCCATGGGTAACAACAGTGGAAGTCCTAATGATTTGTGGACAAAGACGTTGGGTGCCATTGGTAGGGATTACAGGTTATGTGAGTTATGCTCCTGCCCTAGTGGTAAGGCAACTTGGGGGCATGCAATTTGTTCCAAGGACTATGAGAATTGCTCAATTCTTTGGTTTGTTCAAAGATCCCATTGCAAAAGAAGTTTTGGAGATCATCAAACAAGATTGGAAGCATTTGGTTTTGGTTGAGATAGAAGGTTTAAAAGATCCAAGTGCAAGTGAAGGATATGCGAGATGGACAGACTTAGCAGCTTCAGTCATGCCTTGTGTAGGAGTCAAATCTCCCCAAACTGTAGAAGAGCCTATTAAGAGGAAAATGGTTAATAATGAAGAAGAGTTAATAAGACAAGTGAAAAAACTTCAGACAGAGTTGAGCAAAAGCAGAAAAGACAAGGCAATGTTGGAAGAAATGATGCTAAAAGAAGATAAAAGGAGAGCATTTCTAGATGAGCAAATACAATCTAGAGATGCGCGAATAACAAAGTTTGAGTTAAAGCTAGGCGAGGAGAAGGTTGCTCTGAACTTGAAGCAATGGAGATTGACTTTAACGATTGCCAAGGAAGTGCAGAATATTTCCAAGAAAAATTTGCACAAGTCCAGTTCGAACTGATGGATAGGATTGGGAAGTATGAGGATTTGAACAAGAAATATATGGAGTTAGAAAGCCGTTCGATGGGGATTGCAAAAGAAAAAAGTAAAAGGAAAGGTTTTGAGGCTGTGGAAACAGAATTAGCGGTTAAGAAGAATGAGATAAAATTTATGAGGATAAAACTTGACAAGGAACATGAAAAGGTGAAGTATTTGGATGAGAAGCTAGCAGTAATGGAAAAACATAAGGATCAAATCGACGCTAACAATGCTGCTTTAAACAGAACCAATATGTTGCTCATAGAAAAGATGACCAAGACAGATGAGCAAATGGACGAAGCTGCTGCACATGCTAGCTTAAAAACTTTTTTAACTTGGTTTGACTTAAAAAATTCAAAATGATATTATTTTGATTTTCTTAAAAAATTATTTTATTAATTTAAATCAACTCATCTAACCAATAACCTAAACCTTACACTAAGTTAGCCTCATGTTAGCTTTTGTAAATATTGCCTTTATATATATAAAAGTATATTAGTTTGTGCTCTGCTGTAGATTGAACCAATATTTTTTATATGTAAAAACAAATTAAGAGCACGGAGAATTTTTTAACAGTTTTATTAAAGCTGACCAAATAGGTTAATTTTGAAATCTCTTTACTTAACTTTTTGTCTAACTCAAGTTTTTTCCTAAATCATATGAGAGCTAGTTCAACTTAAATATATCAATTTCATAGGTTCAATACAATCTTAATAATCGATAAAAATATGACTTAACTTTTTAAAAAAACTTTAAGATGATAATTTTTTTTTATAAAAAAATGAGTCAATGACAAACAGGATCGACCTCGACCTCCCTATAACTCGGGTTATGGACTCTATTAGGTTTAATAAATTTTTTATTTAATTATATGATAAAAATAAATGCTTACAAAATTAAGCACCAACCTAAAAATAAACACTTATTTGAGACAATTACCCCTAGAAATCAAACAAAAATCAATAATGCAGTCCATTTTCCAACCAATTTAATATTAAATGATAAAATTAAAAAAATAACTTAAAAATAATTAAAAGACCAAAAACAAAAATAAAAGCATTTCCTATCGGTAGGTAAAACTCGTCAAACCTGTGAATCGGGTAAGTCGGGCTAGTACGCCAAACCTGTGAACTGAGTTATGAACTTCACTGATATTATATTTTTTTTCAAAACTATTTTTTATTTAACTATATGATAACAAAAATATATGATTGCGAAATCAAACACTAACTCAATACCGAGATGAACCTCATAAAAGGCAAAACAAAACCAATTATAAAATTGAATTCTCAATTAACCCAGTATCTAAGGATGAAAAAAAAAACTAATTTAAAAAAATTCAACTCACCAGACCCACAAACCAAGTTAACCAATCAAACATGTGAATAGGTCCATGAAATTTATAAAGTTTAATGACATAAATTTTTTCTGAAACTATTTTTTTTAACTTTATGAAAAAAATAGACGATAAAAAGTCAAGTTCAATTAAAAAAACACCTCACCAAACTTGTAAATCAAGACAACCCAAGTTACTTTAGGAAACCCGTAAACCATGCTAACCTTATAAAAAGGAAAAATAAAAATAAATAAATTATGAAGCTAAATTCTCAACCATTTCAACATTAAAAGATGAAATCGACAAAAAAAAATTGAAAAAAAAAATCATAACAAAGATTCAAAAACAAAAAGAAAAAAGAAAGAAAGCAAAACACTATAGATTACTATTGTTATTCACAGTGCAATGTGTATAGGTGAACAGTAGTTTCCTTATACCCTTTAATTTTTGTTACTTTATAAAATTTAATAACATGAATTTTCTCTAAAACTATTTTTTTAACTAAATGAGAAAAAATAAACTATAAAAAAAATCAAATTCAATTAAAAAAAACTCGTCAAACTCGTAAAATAAAGCAATGTAGGTTACCTTGACAAACTCGTAAACCACGCAAACCCCATATTAAGGAAAAATAAAAAGAAGCAAATTATGAAGTTAAATTTTCAATGATCTCAATTTTAAAAGATGAAATCAACAAAAATAGATTTGAAAAAAAAAATCATAACAAAAATTCAAAATATATATAAAAAAGAAAGCAAAACATTATGGATTACTATTGTAATCCACAGTGCAATTGTGTTAGGTGAATAATGATTTTATTATTTCATAAAGTTTAATAACATGGTTTTTTTTTCTAAAACTATTTTTTTTAACAATATAAGAAAACAATATACTATAAAAAAAAACCAAGTTTAATTAAAAAAAAAACCCACCAAATTCATAAGCCGGGGCAACTCAGGTTACCTCATAGAAAGATAAAAAAAAAAATACAAAGTTAAATTTTCAACCATCTCAATATTAAAAAATAAAATTGAGAAAAATAATTTTGAAAAAAATTATAATAAAAAAATAAAAAGAAAAGAAAATGGAAAAAGAAACATGTATTTAATAAACAAATAATGTGAAGAAAAACTATAATAATCCATCTTAATTTATGAGGAAAAATATAGTGTTTTCCCACATATTTTAGCTTTTCTTTTCATATATATATATATATATATATATATATATATATATATATATACAATCTAAAAGACAGGGGAAAGTACTGTAGCTTCCACCACATGTTTTGTTTTGGCTTTTTTTTATCTTACATGTTTTTTTCTTTTTCCCCCCAAAATTGACTTCTTCTTCTTTTTTTTGTGTTTTTAATTTTTTTTGTTTTTAATTTTTTTTCAAAAATATCTTTACCAATTTTTTTAAATATTGAACTAGTTGAGAATTTAACTATGTATTTAAAAAAAAAAAAACATTATGGATTGCTACAATATTTTCATATATGGTTTTTTCCTTTTTTGTGATTTATTTTTGTTTTTTTAAATAGTCTTTGTCGATTTTATTTTTTTCATATTGATCTGGTTAAGAATTTAGCTTCTTAGTTTTTTTAAAAAAAAATATTGTGGATTGCTACAGTGTTTTCCCCACATGATTTTTGTTTTGCTGTAGTGTTTCCCCACATGTTTTTTTTTAATTATCTTTGTCGAATTTATTTTTTTAATATTAAGCTAGTTGAGAATTTAGCTTTAGCTTTCCCCATATGTTTTGTTATTCCATTTTTTTCCTTTTTTGTTTTTTTTCCCAAAAATTATCTTTTTTTTTCAGAATTGTTTTTGTCGATTTGTTTTTGCTATTGAACTGGTTGAGAATTTAGTTTTTTAGTTTTTTTCTTTAAAACACTGTGAATTGTTACAGTGTTTCTCCATATGGTTTTTTTTAATGATTTTTTTGTTTTTTTTCTTTAGATTTATCTTTGTCGATTTTATTTTTTTTCATATTGAGCTGATTGAAAATTTAGCTTTGTAATTCTTTAAAACACTATGGATTGTTAGTGTTTCTCCACATGATTTTTGTCTTGCTACAGTGTTTCTCCACATTTTTTTTATCGATTTGTTTTTTAATTTGTCTTTATCGAATTTATTGTTTTCATACTGAACTGGTTGAAAATTTAGATTTGCAGTTTTTTTCTTTAAAACACTGTTGATTGCTACAATGTTTCCTCAAATGATTTTTTTTTTATGATATTTTTTAAAATTATCTTTATCAATTTTATTGTTTTTAATATTGAGCTAGTTGAAAATTACAACTGTAGATTTCCTCATGAAACACTATAGATTACTACAGTTTTTTCCTGCTTGGTTTTTTTTACTTTCGTTTTTTTGTGATATTTTCTAAAATTTTCTTTGTTCATTTTATTTTATTTATATTGAGTTGGTTGAAAATTATAATTGTATATTTTCTCACAAAACACTATAGATTGCTACAATGTTTTCCTAAATGATTTTAATATTGAGTTGATTGAGAATTTAACTTTAACTTTCCTCATTTGTGTTTTTTCTTTATTTATTTTTTTTTTTGCTTTTTTTTCCAAAATTATCTTCTTCTTCTTTTCATTTTTTTGTGTTGTTTTTTTTTCAGAATTTTTTTTTTCGATTTTTTTTTAATGTTGAGCTGGTTGAGAATTTAACTTTGTAGTTTTTAAAAAAAAACACTATGGATTGCTACGTTGTTTCCCCACATGATTTTTTTTCTAGAATTGTCTTTGTCGATTTTATTTTTTTTATATTGAGCTGATTGAGAATTTAGCTTTGTATTTTTTTCTTTAAAACATTGTGAATTACTATAGTGTTCCCCCACATGATTTTTTTGTAAATTATCTTTATCAATTTTATTATTTTTAATATTAAACTGGTTAAAAATTACAACTTTAAATTTTCTCATGAAACGCTGTAGATTACTATAGTGTCCCTACTTGATTTTTTTTCCTTTTGTTTTTTATGATTTTTTTAAAAATTATCTTTGTTGATTTTATTTTTTTAATATTAAACAAGTTAAGAATTTAGTTTTGTAGTTTTTTTAAAAAAATATTATTATGAATTACAATATTTTTTTAATATAATTCTTTTTATAATTTTTTCCATAAATCTATAATAATACACGCTTATACTACAAGCTCCCAACATCGCGCGAGTCATGTCATGTAGTATATATGAATGTATGTATCTTTGGTGGTGGAAAGCCTTTCCTCTTTATGTTGCCCCCAGCAATACTATGGCCATCTCTGTCACGGTAAGTACAATGATATTTTGGTTTTTGGCTTTTATTTGAGCAGAGAAGGCTGCCATAGCTGATTGCCACGTATGAGCTGATGGAGAGTTGGAAGAATTGTGGATGGAACGTCGTCGTTCTTCTTGTAGTAGAAGTTAGCAAGTGGAAAGAGATCCGTTAAGATAATTGGTACCGTACCGTTTGGTAGGGTCTCATTTACCCGTTGAAATTAATAAAATCGACAAAAACAGTAGGGGTGTTAGAAACTCAATACTCCATTCTCTTTGTACAAAATCAGAAGTGGTGTTAAAAAAACTATTTGTACTATTTAGCATGATTTACCCTTGAAATTAGATAATATAAATATTATAAAAATAAATAAATAAATTTAAAAAATAAATACCATGGATTTAATGGTGTATCGAAATTTTTAAAAATCAATTAACTGACTTAGCTTGTATAGTATATATTCTTTTTATCTATATATTTAATAGTATATGAATTGAACCTTATTTTTATTTTATTTAGAAATTTTTTGGCTTCAAAGCTTTTATTAGTAGGATTTTTATCGGATTTTTTTAACGTAGCAAAAAAATAACTTGTCTTTTTATTGAATAAAAAAGGAAAGATAGCTAGAATTTAATATTAGTTCAAGATATGAAAATTAACCTAATATTATAGGTGTCATGGCACGTACAGTTTATATTGTAAATCTATTTTTAAATGTGAATCCATGAAAATAAGTAATATAAATTCAACTTGTGGATATCCACACAAAAAAAAAATTAATTCAATTTGAAATATTCAATCTACTAAGTAAAAGAAATTAAATAAATCAAGTTTATAATTTGTAAATATCATAAATTAAATTTGATACCCCGGACCCGTAGTTATTGTAGTAAAGGTGAATAAGCTTTATTAAGAGATGAATTTCTGGGTTTTTGAATCCGTGTTGTTTTGGTCCATGCTTTGAAAAGAGAAGATTAGGAAAACAAGATGAACGGTATCGATCATAACTCGCTGACTCTTGACTCGATTGGTATCCCAGGTCATTGAAAGCAGTCAAGTCTAGTTGGAATCGATTGAGAAAAATATCAGGTTTGAGAAAAGAATTTGGGAAAATGAAGAGGATGAGCTGGTGACTTTAGAGATTATATTTGAGAAAGATATCAAATTTTGGTTTCAAAACAGTGTTCCTGTGTTGTTTTTAAATGGCCAAGCTTTGACTGAAATATTTTCACGATATCATGAGAGCTTCAGGAC
>Ga0325414_1002921_pt1 | contig 17620 bp, 12 predicted proteins | sample PopdelMetagenome_8_FD_206183 | JGI IMG/M metagenome (GOLD analysis project Ga0325414, IMG submission 206183) | Populus deltoides microbial communities from Bellville, Georgia, United States - Leaf-PdKOR-R3 | ecosystem: Host-associated > Plants > Phyllosphere > Phylloplane/Leaf | place: USA... | reverse complement strand
AAGAGCATGATCTTGATCTGAACACCAAGATGCCTAAATACATGGCAAATGCCTCCTTTTATAGGCCAAAATTTGGAACTATTGATTTGTTGACTAATTGATGAGTGGGTGGCCACATCTTGACTTGGTGACAATCCTTATCTTCTTGTCTGCCAAAAACGTCATTGATGACGTCATAATTTGAACAAACTTAAATCATGAAAGTTCTAGAGAATTGTCTCATCTATCCAGGGTAAAAATTTGAGATCATTTGGACTTCTAGAACTCGAGATATGGGCTGAACACTAAACAGTGTCTGGGCTGCAGGACAGATTCGGACTTCTTTATTGTTGCTGCAATTTGGACTTGAAAACGGCCTTTTTAAATCTTGGGCTTCACATGAAAGTTGTAGGCCTATGTCTTATCTTTCCATCCATATAAAATGGACCTAAATCCAAGATCTACAGCTCCAGATATGACCCAATTACCGAACAGTGTTCCAGTTTGGACTGCACCAACATCTCTTTTCTAAGTTTGGCCATCTCTTTGTCCTTTCAATTTCAGTACTTCAACTCATCAATCAATTCTTTCATTTATGTGATAGGCCTGCATTTAAGATGAACACTTACCATAAATTAAAGGTATCTTATATTATTAGATATGTTATTATAAAACATGCTTTAGTTAAGGAGTTATTGATACTTCAAGTGCAAAATGATGATATAAAACCTTAATGAAAATGCACTTTTAAGTACTAATCACACCCCTCTTTAGTTTCATTGCATGAGTAAGAAACTTCCTAATTTATTATTAAATATTCTCCTAAATAATAGGGACAATAATGAATGAATGTCCATTTCAATTTTAGAAGAATATTTTGTTGATCCTTATAAGAAAAGGATCCAAACATCTTAATTCACCTAAGTCAACTTTGGACCCCATATGGCCCAAACTCATACTTATTAATATAACCCAAATAAGACTTGATACAAGCTCCCAATAAGCGTATTTTTCTACCCATATCAGACCCATACATAGGCTTGCCTGATGTGGTTGAATGGACCATCAAAGAGATTGGATTGAACCCATCATCATACACAAACTAAGGCTGGCTAAAACTATCCCATGCCAAAAACCCATCATGATCACATTGAACACAGGCTAAATTTTAAGGAAAAACACAATCTTGGTCGAATAGCCTCTCTATAAAACCCAAGCACAAAATTGAAGGCCCTTCATGAGAAATCCATGGCTAAACCATATCAAGATCAGATCTTCAAGTAATAAATCTCTTACAACTCTAAATTTATCTAACGGTATCCTAGGGATTTGATGTGGACCAGCCCAGAAACACCAGCAAGGACCCATTACATGTTCCAAATGGTCCAATGACTCGGTTCAAGACAAAGGCATTGAAAGAGGCATGAATGTATTGGTTTTGAATGTTTCAACCAAGTCAGAATTTAAAGGTCCATTAGAGTATCAAGAGGAAACCCTAGTACATCTTATCCATGTGCAAGAGGGGTCCAACACAACCTTTTTTGGGCCATGAGGGGAGGACAGCAAAGGAAACAAAAGAATCCTTCTACAACTTGGAAACAACATGGGTGGCTACCTTTTCCTTTTGCTTCTAGGATTAAGGGGCTGGAAGGCTATACATAAGCCTTGAATCAGTTCTATAATATTTTACTTCCTTCTCTTCTTCTCATAACAGAACATGGATTTAATATTATGGGCTTTGTTTTATTTTGTTAGCTACAGCCCAAGGCTTGTTTGGGCTTAATTAATACTTTATTTTCAGTTAAGATCCAAGGCTTGTTTGGATTAAGTTATGGGCTTTTCAGTTTAGGGTTTTGGATCAGTTTTGAGTGGATCTCATTTAAGTCCACATAAGGGGTCCATTAGGGTTAACTTTTCAAGAACTATATAAACTCATGTAAGCCAAATTTTGGCAGCTTTGATAATAATTACTTCTGAATTTTTTTAGTTTTAATGTGTGAGAGTGATTCTTGCATTCTTCAGTTCTTGAACGAACTAAATCTGACTTATCAAAGATTACTGGCTTCGTGGCGTCATTTTACTCAATCCAATAGTGTTGCTGCCTTGGGGCAGGTTTTCATTGTGTCACACTCCTATCAGACTTATTTCGGCTTTCCGGGATCAGATCTCAATCTTGATTATGGGTTGCGTGACCACGTGATCACGAGGTTTGCATTAGGATTCCTGAATAGTTTTGTTTTGTTGTTTTTGTTGCATGTATTATATTTGAGAATCCAACAGTGGTATCAAGCTTAGTTAGACAATTAGAGTTGTTCTTTGCATGTTTTAATTGTTATTAGTGTTAATTATGAATTAATTTTGTGCAAAAATTATTTTTCTAAAAAGTAATTTTTTATCTCATGATTGAAAAATTTAAAAAAAGATTCTAACTACTGTTCCAGCCAGATCAAGCTAGAATTTTTTAGATCTGGCTACCACCATTGAATTTTTTAAAAAAATAAAAAAAGTAAGGTTGCACCTCCACTAGAGGTGCGCTTGCATTGCTAATGCAATTGGCCTATGTTGTGTGCATAGGCCAGATTGTTGCAGGTTGGTGATGCGAACCTCGTGATAACATAGTCACGCAAACCCATATGCAAAGACACTAATTTCCCGGAAAGCCAAGTAAATCAGGTTCATAGTATGACACAAAGATAACTTGTACCGAGGCACCAACATTATTGGAAACGGAAACCCCCACCCAACGAATATTGATTCGCAAATGAGAAGTATAAGGATGATGCCACGAAGCAAGTTGTTCTTCGATAAGTCATTTTTCAGTTCTTTAGAGAACCAAGGAAGGGAGATTATCCCACTAACACACAACAAGTGCGGCAAACAAGAAATTTTATTAATCTAAATTGTCTAACTTACATATCTGGTTATGCCTTTATTTATACTGACTCTAGATTGAAACAAACCCTAATGAACCCCTTATGTAAACTTAAATGATGCCCACTTACAATTAAATCCAAATAATATAAATAAACCATAACTAAAAAGAAAATAATAATAATAATTCTGAATTTAATATCCTAAATGATGTGCCATGAATAATTCAAAAATCAGCAACAATAAATCTGATGAAAAATGAATGAAGGATGGGTACGGTTGGTTGTCTTTCTTTTGGTGTTTAGGTTGGATTATAGTGATTTAAGGTAAATAACATAGAGGATAGACTAGAATTATACTTTGATAAGTCAATCTGGACGCCACAAAGGTCAATCTAGGATTTCTACGCCACACTCTTTGTGATTGAAGAGTAATAAGTCAGGTAGGGTTCTTCACAAAAATCAATTTGGACGAACAATTCTTAATTCTTTGAATTAATTTTAAATCTTGGCCAAAAAAGTTTATTACATATTTTAATACTATATTTATAATAGGAACATCACTCAAAAGTTAGGAAAATTCAACATGACAGAAGTCAAGCCTAAAAACTAGACTTAAACAAAGTAACTAAACAAATTTAACACAAATTTAACTAGCACATGTTTTTTGATCTTTTTGAAATATAAACAGATCAAATTTAAAACAGCTAGAACTTCTTACATAAAAATCCAATGCAATCATGGTTAGACAATCTAGAAAGATCATGTTTTGAACTTGAATTCCACCTAAATAAGTCTTGTTATCACATGCAATGGATGACTTCAAATTCGGGTTCAAATTCATCTACTATTCTGACCGTAAACAACATCAATTCCTTCATTTATTTGCATTATCAACCCAAATTCAAGTAGCCCAGCATCAAAAGAACCATTAAAGGCTTTTCCCATCTCCAAGTTTCAATTGTAGGCATATGTAGTTGTTAATTTCAAAATGATTGCTAATTTTTAAATTTGACGTAGCTTCAATCATTTCAATTTGACTCGTCAAAGCCCTTTATAGTTGTTTCGCTCTCAGTCTTGTCATTCCCATGATGCACATCATCAGCCTCGGGTTGAAAATGATTTGTCCTCAAATCAGAATCATCATCATCATCCAAGTATGGAGTCAAGTCTTTCACATTAAAAGTAGCTGATACGTTGTAATCACTAGGAAGATCTACCTTATATGCATTGTCATTCACCTTCTCTATAATCCGAAATGGACCATCAGCTCTTAGCATCAACTTGGACTTATGTTTGCTTGGAAATCTGCCCTTGCTAATATGAATCCAAACAAGATCTCCAGGTTCAAACCTAACCATTTTGCGCCCCTTGTTAGCTTGTTTAGCATACTTTGTCGTTTTCTCCTCAATATGTAATCGAACCTGTTCATGGAGTTCCTCAATTCTGCCTTTTTAATTCCATCTATAGATGTCCTCTCATCAATTGGAATAGGAACAAGATCAATAGGAACACAAGGATTAAAGTCATACACAACCTCAAATGGTGAAAATTTGTAGCCCCATACACACTACGATTATATACAAACTCCACAATAGGTTCAATAACATTAGCTTGATGTTCCATGATAGCCTGAATTACAATACACTGCTCCTCACGAAAAAGTTTCACTCAAATAAGCATCTAGAGATGATACAGGATGTCAATTCATCATATTAGAATGTGCAATTTCAAAATCAGAACGAAGTTTCATCAAGAATTGATCTCTCTTGCTTGTTTCATACACTGCTTGAACAATAAATAGAGTTGTTGATGCGAACCTCGTGATCACGTGGTGACTCAACCCACACACAAAGAAACCAATTCTCGGAAAGCCAAGTAAATCAGGTTTGATAGGAGTTTGACACAAATATAACTTGTACCTAGGCACCAACACTATTGGAAATGGAAAACCCCCACCCAACGAATATTGATTCGCAAACGAGAAGTATAAGGATGATGTCACGAAGCTAGTTGTTTTTTAATAAGTTGTTTTCAGTTCTTTATAGAACCAAAGAAGGAAGATTATCCCACCAACACACAACAAGTGCAGCAAAAAAGTTTATTGATCTGAAAATTATGTAACCTTACATGTTTGGTTATGGCTTTTTTTATACTGACTCTAGACTTGAAGAAACCCTAATGGACCTCCCTCAGGTGGACTTATATGAGTTCCACTTACAATTAATCCAAATAAGTAATAATAACCCAAAGACGAAGAAGAAAATAAAAAAAATAAAAAATTTATATCCTAAATATACTATAATCAGATTTGTCACCATTAAAAAGTTCCAAATAGACTAAGAAATCTGATCTAAAAGTAGAATTAATTCTGAAGTCTTCTTTCCTTGTTGTTGCTACGATGAATAAGGAATTCTTGTAAGAAAAAGGATTCTGAAACATTTATAAATCCTTGCCATACTTGGAAATTATGTTTCAGCCCATTAAAGATCTTTATAGAATTAGAAGATTCTCAAAACTAGCTGCCACAACCTTTTAGGAAAAGAATTCTAGCTAAATAGGAAGTCCACAAGTCAAAAGAAAGTAAATAACAAAATTCATACAGCCTCTGTTGACTAGTATTGTGGTGCCTTCCTGAACTCCGATTGACCTGAAATTGTAACCAAAGGTAGGACAACATGTCAGGAGACTCCACGTAAAATTTTAGCCCAAACTAACTGCGGATTGAGAATTATGAATGTTGCCGTAAAATTACATAGTTGCACATTTTACATCAAAATCCAAATTTAACCTTACTTGGATCATTTCAGCTGTAGTGAGGACATTAGCATAAATAATATTGGAATAATTAGCCCAAAGATTTTGAAAACCAGAAAAATATTCCTCAATAGAGAGACTTCCTTATGTGAAATTAGCCATCTCATACTCCAATTAAAAACGTTGAGCCGTGTTGTTTTGATTGTAAACCTTATTCAAATAATTTCACATGTCAGCGATAGTTGTATAAGGCTGCAGATTGAGAACAAGGTCCAAGTCATAACCCGAGCATCCTTAATTTCCCATTTAGACAAAGTCTCGACCTCTTGAGGTGCGGGAGTACTCCTATCAATATGACCCCACAATACAAAACATTTGATAAATAACTTTTTCCAGTAAACCGAATATGAAACGAGTCTACTTTATCATATGACATGATGTAGTGGAAAAATAATCACACAAAAAAAAGGTTGCCGGAAGCACTGAAATACATATTAGAACCAACCCCTTCCATTTTAGAATCATGATGCATATAATCACCCTTGAGTTTAAAGTGATTTCTCTTCAAATAAGAATTGTTAACATCTTCCAAGGTGACAAGTCTTTTACATTAAAAGTAGGTCGAACATTGTACTCATTAGAAGGTCAACCTTGTAAGCATTATAATTCTCCCTTTTGATAACCCGAAATGGTCCATCACTCAACATTAATTTGGATTTTCATTTAATTGGAAATCTGTCTTTACTAAGATTAATCCAAACAAGATATCTTGGCTCAAATTTGACCATTTTCCGTCTTTTATTAGCATGTTCGCATAGTTTGTTGTCTTCTCCTCAATATGAGATTAAACCTATTCGTGAAGTTTTTAATCATTATTGCCTTCTTAAACCCATCCATAGAAGTCCTCTTATTAATTAGAATAGGCACTAGATTAATAGAAACGCAAGGGTTAAAACCATACACTAGGATAAGAATCCATGAGAAATAAGTCAATTAATTAAAAGGAACTAGATAACAAAACTCGAACAACAGCATCTGGTCTATGTTGCATTTCTTTTTTAAACCCTTCCATAAACCTGTGGAAGTAATAAGACCTTAATAAGTAATGAAAATAATAATAAATGTGGTGTGTAATGAAGGGGATAACCTCCATAAATAAAATTAAGGATATATTGAAGTTCAAATAGGGATTATGAATTTTTAGTTAATATATATAACGTTAGAAAAAATGACAATAAGTTTAGATGGTTAAAAGAATTAGGAAAATTTAATATATATATATGTGTGTGTGTACGTACGCTTTAAGACAAAAAGGAACATAAATTAACCCAAATGAAAAGGGGGTTAATTTAGGAGCTATTAATACGAGGAAGAGGAAAATGAAATAAAATAAATATTGTGATTAGCCAAAGTGATACCAAAGAGTAAAATTTAAAAGAACAATTGGACAATTAAAAGAGATAAAAAAAGGAAATGGGGTGATGCGAAGCTTGTTATCACACAACCCAGACGCAAAGACATCAATTCCCGAAAGCCAAGTAAATCAGGTTTGATAGGAGTGTGACACAAAAATAATTTCTACCCAAGCACCAGCGCTATTGGAAACGAAAAACCCTCACTCAACGAATATTGATTCGCGAACGAGAAATATAAGGATGACGCCACGAAGCCAGTTGTTCTTCAATAGGTCGTTTTCAATTCTTTAGAGAATCAAGGAAGGGAGATTATCCCACCAACACACAAGTGCGGGAAACAAGAAGTTTTATCAATCTGAATTGTCTAACCCTTACATGTTTGGTTACGTCTTTATTTATACTGACTTTAGACTTAAAAAAACCCTAATAGACCCTTTAGGTGGATTTATATGAAGCCCACTTACAATTGATTGTAATAAGTAATAATAACCTAAAGGCTAAGAAGAAAATAATAAAAATCCAAAAATTATCTTCCTAAATATGCTAAAATCAGATTTGTCACCCTTAAGAAGTCCCAAATAAACTAAGAGGAATCTGATTTGAAAAATTTGTGTTCCTGCCCCCTTTGATGTCATAGATTAGATAGAATTTTCTTGTTTAACTTGGACAAATAAGAAAACAAATTATCTCTTTTGTTGCTGATTTAATTACTTTCCTTCCTAGGTGAGGAAAAACATTCAATAATCCTCTCCTCTTTAGGAACAAGATCTGGCCAACTTCATTACTTAATTAGGAGAATAAATTGCTGACATTCTATCTTGTAGCATTAGGAAAAAACCAAGCGTAACAAGGCTGGTATGGGGCCGAACACATCAGCCCCTTCTTCCACACGACTTGGGCTCTTCTTGGACCTGAATTTGATGAATTAAAGGTTATCCTTCATGCTTCTTAAATGTCCTAAGCTCCTCTAGGTCCATCTTGCTCCATATGTTCTGAACAAGCTCATTCAATGCTTTTTTCCCTAGCTCTTGTAATTGGCCTAATTTGCACCTCCAATGGGTCGTTGGCATGATTATGGGAACTAAGAGAAAAAAAGAGAATTTAGGGTAAGAGTGTAATAAAGCTAAATAAGAGCATTTAAATTGCTAAAGGCTTTTCATGGAAGACATTTTTCTCCATTCATGGTCGCCAAAGAAGAAGTTAAAGAGAAAATGGAAACTAGACAAGCACTACTGCATTCTTCCAGTTTGAATTTAACCAAGATCTCTTCTTGCTTGGCCTTCTCTTATCTTTTCACTTTCAATAATTAAACACATCAATCAATCCATTAAATTGTGAGATATGCCTGCATTTAAAATGAGCATTTATCATAAATTAAAGATATCTTATGTAATTAGACTTGTTATTATAAAACATGTTTAAGTTAAGGAATTTAATGATACTTTAAATGCAATATGATGATATAAAACCTTGATAAAAACGCATTTTTAAGTACTAATCACATCCCCCAACCAGCTTATTACTAGTCCATAGTAATCAAAGCGTTAAAACAATTTGTGACATTCAAAATCAAGGCATTCATCATTCAACTTCCATTAATCTATCTAAATAAACAAACTATCATTAAATTTATATATCTGTTACATACTTCTTAAACAAGATATTAATAAACCTTCATTTTGTGCTCAATATATCAACACATAGTTATGGGGCTTTGCTTGGATGAAAACACAATTTTGTTCTAATGTTTTTCTAAGGTTTACTTCCTTGGGTTGAGACACCCCTACGAGCTTAGCACTGATCTAATTGCTCCTAAATCAATTGACTAAGTATTAGGTGTTAAAACAACCATTCGAGCTTAATTGCTTAGGTTAGGGAGGCTACAAAACCAAACTTATCTACATTTTTATTTGTTTCTTTTTTTTTTTGCAAATTATATATTATCCATTTCCCTTAGTTGTTACCTTTAACAAAAGAACATAACTAATGTAATAATCCAATGTGCAATCACAATCATATGTTAAAGTGTGTTTGTGAAAACTTTATGAATACTTGGTAAAACAATTTATGAATAGAATCGAATTTGTAAACCTGAATATTTCATAAGAAAAGTATGATAAAACCTTGTTGTGAATGTTGCAAATAACCATTGGAAAATGCTTAGTAGGATACGTCTCAAGAGTCAATAAAATCCATCCTTACTCTGTTATCCTAACAATAACAGTTCTGTCAAATGGTTTTAATAACAACAAAAAGTCAGTTTTTTTTGTCAACTACTGCCCTCTCCCCCAAACCAAAATGAAAAATTGTCTTCAATGTTCTAAGGTGGAAAGATAGAGTATAGAAAACATCATCTGAAACAACGACTACTGACAAACCTGAAACACACTTAAACAAATATAAGAAACAATAAAACACAAATATTATGCTATTAATAAAAACTAAAAGACACAATTTCTTACAAACTAAGGTTTTACGTCCAAAAATGACTTAAACGCCCTCTATGGGTCGGGGATAGGCTTCCCATTCAGTTTTCTTAAAAACTGACAAACATGGTCTTTTTTTAATCAGATTCCCAAGACTATGATGAGAATGTCCTTTATGAAAATGGAGCTATAAATCATGAATTGCGCGATGCACATCTCCACTAGGGTACGTCTCAAGAGTCAAAAAAAGATTATCTAAAAACTCTCTATGTTTTGAAATAAATCCTACCTTTTGATAATTTTCATAGGTTTTGCAGAATGCATATGTATCCTTGAACATGGTGGGCCAATAAAATCCACTTTGTAATATTTTTACATCTGTCTTTTTTGACGAGAAATAACCCCTACATGCCTCATAATGACAAAATTTAATGACACTACTTAACTTATTATCGGGAATGCTTCTTTGAAATATTTGATCATGACAATACTTTAATAGGTAAGGGTCATTCCAATAAAAAAATTTCACTTCGCTCAAAAAATTTATGTCTTGGGTATTCTCATAAGCTAGCAAAAATCCTGAAGTAAGAAAATTGTTAATATTAGCAGACCAAGGTATTGAAGCAACAGAAAGTGAAGATTCAACTGGAAAGTAATCATGAATTGGTGTGACGTCAAATGTGGAATCTATTGTCAATCTTGACAAATGATCTGCGACAACATTTTCGGTGCCTTTCTTGTCCTCAATTTCTTCCTGTTTGGAAGTTTCAAAGATTTCAGAATCGTGATTGACTTCCCTTTGTTTGGTCATGGCATGAGGAAATAGAAGTAATGGTGAGGAATCAGTCTTTTCTTTATAATGTTCAGGTTTAACCCTTCCTTACCCTCAGAGATTGACTCATCATTTTTCTCACAAGGTTCAAGAATTGGTTTTTCAATAACCTTACCACTATGGAGAGTAATGACTAATTGGACTTGATCTATATGTTGGCTTCTGGAGTTGCTTGCACTTGAATTGTATTATCCTTTGGGATTTTGTTGTGGTTGAGATGGAAACTTACCTTTCTCATGAAAACTGAGAGTAGATGTGAATTTTGCAAGAGTATTTTTAAAATCTGTTATGCTTTGAGCAAGTTGAGTGTTGATTGTCTCTTACTTTTCAATGAATGCATTAAAAGTAATACTATCCAATTTTACGACAAGTCATAATTCTCAATCCGACCGTTGGATCGAGCTGAAATTTTACGTGGAGTCTCCTGACATGTTTTCCTACCTTGGTTTAAAATTGCAGGTCAATCAGATTCGGGAAGGCATTGAAACACGGGCCAATAGAGGCTGAATGAATTTTGTTATTTACTTCCTTTTGACTTGTGGATTTCGTATTTGGCTAGGATTCTTTTCCTAAAAGGATATGGCAGCTTATTTTGAGAATCTCCTAATTCTACAAAGATCTTTAATGGGCTGCAACATAGTTTTCAAGTGTGGCAAAGATTCATAATTATTTCAAAATCCTTTTCTTACAAGGATTCCTTATTCATCCTAGCTACAAAAAGGAAAGAAGACTTCAGAATAAATTCTACCTTCAGATCAGATTTCCTAATCTATTTGGGACTTCTTAATGGTGACAAATATGATTCTAGCATATTTAGGATGGTAATTTTTGGATTTTTATTATTTTTTTTCTTAGTCTTTGGGTTATTATTACTTATTTGGGTCAATTGTATGTGGGCTTCATATAAGTCCACCTCCATTAGGGTTTATTTAAGTCTAGAGTGAGTATAAATAAAGGCAAAACCAGACATGTACGTAATTTACAGATCAATAAACTTCTTTGCTGCACTTATTGTGTGTTTGTGGGATAATCTCCCTTGGTTCTCTAAAGAACTGAAAACGACTTATAAAATAACAACTGTCTTCGTGGTGTCATCCTTATACTTCTTGTTCGCGAATCAATATTCGTTGGGTGGGGGTCTTCATTTCCAATAGTGCTGGTGCCTAGGTACAAGTTATCTTTATGTCATGCTCCTATCAAACTTGATCACGAGGTTCACATCATTTGATATCAGAGCTTGACTCCATTGATCAGGTTATATCCTCTTGAAATTTTTCGTTTCTTGTTAAAATTCCTTAGAGTCCAATTTCTTCTTCTTCTTGATTTTGCAGCATTTTATATATATATATATATATATATATATATATATATATATATATATATATATATATATATATTTCATTTGGTTTTTTATCCAAAATATATCAGTTGCGTCAAAAAAATAGAAGAAAAGAAAGAAAAAACAAAAAAAATCGTTCAAAAAGACTTTATTGGTTTCAGCTGTAAAAAACAAAACAAGGAAAAATTGGATCAAATCAACTCGGAATTAGCTCAAATGTGAGACTCTAATTAATGGGGTCCTAATCGCACCACATATTGATTTTTGGGTCAATTGGATATCGTTTGCTTTGGGTTTCAAATTCAGGTCTAATCAGGTCTGATTCATAACATTTTTCCGTCAGTATATCAAATCTTATCATAAATTGCTCAAAATTTATATTCTGTCTATTTGGGTTGATATCACACTATATCTAAAATTTTAACTCAATTGGACATCATTTACTTTAGGTTCCAGATTCGGACTTGGCTCGTTGTAAACAAGTCTATTTTGCTTCAACTTTTGAAATTCACTTTCTTTCTTCTGTTTTCATTTCTTGCAGTTTATTTTCATCATATCCAACCTATTTGAGTGTTGTTTCATCATTTTGCATATTTTTATTTCTGTTTTTATTCGAGTCTTCAGTTTCGTTCATATTTCGGATAGACTCGTTTGCTACTCGTGAAACTATCATCACAGTTTTGTTTTGCTTGTTTTTTTAGTTTTTATTGCCTCCATCATATATATATATATATATATATATATATATATATATATTGCGCTGCCAAGTTGGTTCTATTTGGTGTTGGTTTCAGTTGCACAAGAAGGTGAGACAAGAGGTGTGAGAGTGTGAGGATTTTTTTTCTTACCACTAACCAATTTTTGCAGGTACTATCATGTCAAATCAAAACAACACACCACCTTCTCATGAGGTAGAACTTAAATTCCAAATGCAAGCCATGAAGAAGATGATGGAAAGAATGAATTTCGTGATAAGGAACGTGTGTGACAGACTTGACAAGGTGGGAAAACATGGTAACATAGCTGGAACATGTACCCAAGACGTGAGAAAGGTTGGGGTTGAACCGAAATCAAACAATGGTAGTGGGGCCGAAAGGCCAAGGTAGGTTGATTATGCGGATTTTGAGGAGGACGTTGATGATATTGCTGATGGTGGTTTTAAGGATGAGACCATAGGCCATGGGGAAGGTTTTTGGCAGCCTAGAAACCGAAAGGATTTCATGTATTTTGATGAGGTGTTATGGCAAAAGAAAATGAAGATTCAAAAGGAGAGGTGGTATCAAAGAGAGAGAAATAAAGAGATTAGTGTTCTAAAAAATAAATCCAAGAGTCTATCCCGTATTCTGGGGGAGATGAAGCAAGAACTTGATGTGTTAACAGCATTCGTCAATGCCCAGCAAGCTTCAGAAAGAGAGGAGAAAATACACTGCAATGATGATATATGAAATAGAATGGCTGCAACTTTCATCCAAAGTTATTGGCGATGATTGTTGACAAGAAAAGAACTCCAAAGGCTTCAAAAAGAGACTACGGAATTGTCCATTCAACTTGTTGTTGATTCGAGGACGAATCATGTTGAAGATAGAGGGAACCATGGAAGGGAGATTATCTCACCAACACACGCACACAAAGTGCGGCAAACAAGAAGTTTTATTAATCTGAATTTTCTAACTTACATGTCTGGTTATGCCTTTATTTATACCAACTCTAGACTTAAATAAACCCGCTTTAGGTGGACTTATAAGAGGCCCACTTATAATTGACCCAATAAGTAATAATAACCCAAAAAATAATAAAAATCTGAATATTACTATCCTAAATACGCTAGAATCAGATTTGTCACCCTTAATAAGTCTTAAATAAACTAGGAAATCTGATCTGAAGGTAGAATTAATTCCAAAGTCTTCTTTCCTTGTTGTAGCTAGGATGAATAAGGAATCCTTATAAGAAAAGGATTCTGGAACATTTATGAATCCTTACTACTTGGAAACTATATTGCAGCTCATTCAAGATCTTTGTAGAACTAGGAGATTCCCAAAACAAGTTGCCACATCATTTGAGAAAAGAATCCTAGCCAAATAAGAAGTCCACAAGTCAAAAGGAAGCAAATAACAAAATTCGTACACCCTCTGTTGACCCGTATTGTGATGCCTTTCCAAACTCCGATTGACCTGAAATTTATCCCAAGGTAGGACATCATGCTAGGAGACTCCACATAAAATTTCAGCTCGATCCAACTATCGGATTGAGAATTATGACTGTTGCTGTAAAACTGGATAGATGCACATTTTACATTAGAATCCGAATTTGACCTTGCCTGGATGAGATTGCATATAATGTTCAGGGGGAGGCCTTAGTTATAAGGTGTGCGTTGAATATACAAATCAAGGAAGATGATGTGGATCAGCAACGGGAAAACATATTTCACACTCGATGTCACATCCAAAACAAAGTATGTAGTATGATAATCGATGGAGTAGTTGTGCTAATGTAGCTAGTGAAACTCTTACGTGATGAAGTGAAGGTTACTAAGCAAGTATTGATTGCGTTTGCTATTGAAAAGTATTCTGATGAGGTTATGAGTGATGTAGTCCCAATGCATGCTAGTCATATACTTGTACCTCTTTGACAGTTTGTTTAGAAGGCGATTGATGATTGGTTTAGAAATAGGTTCACTATTGTAAAGGATGGTAAAACCATCACTCTTGTACCTCTTTCTCCAAAACAAGTGTATGATGATCAAATAAGATTAAAAAGAGAATGTGAGGATGCGAAGAGTGACAATTAACGTGAGGACAATGGTGAGAGAAGACTATCAGATTCGGCTAAACCTAAATAATTAATTACACCGGTTGAGAGTGGAGGTAAAACTCAAGGAGCGAAGAAAGTAAGCTTGTGTTTCGATAATAGTGTGGAAAAATTAAAGAAACAACCTAATTTTTATGCAGAAGAAGCTCAATTCATATTTGTGTTTTTCACTAACAAGCCGATGATCTTACTTGTGTATAAAAAGGCTTATTTTAACACTAACTATCTTGATTATGCTATTCCTAGTATGGTTGTTTCTTTGTTGCAGGAGTTTGATGATGTATTCCCTGAAAACATCCCTAGTGGATTACTACTACTAAGGGGAATTGAACATCAAATTGACCTCGTACCCGGAGCTTTATTTCCTTATCATCCAGCCTATAAAAGCAACCCAAGGAGATGAAGGAGCTTCAAAGGCAAGTAGATGAGCCCTTGTGTCGTGCTAGTGTTACTTGTGCTTAAAAAGGATGGAACATGGAGGATGCATGTTGACTACTATGTCGTCAACAATAAAACGGTAAAGTATCAACATCCTATTCCTAGGCTTGATCACATGCTAGATGAGTTACATGGATCACGTATTTTCTCTAAAATTGACTTAAAGAGTTGGGTACCCTCATATTAGGATGAAAGAAGGTGATGAGTGGAAACTGCATTGAAAACTAAGCATGGTTTGTATGAATGATTAGTCATGCTGTTTTGGACTTACAAATACGCCTAGTACGTTTATGCATTTAATGAATCATGTTTTGTATGTGTTTATAGGTAAGTTTGTTGTTGTGTATTTTGGTGATATTTTGATTTATAGCAAGAACTTAAATGAGCATCTTAATCTTTTGCGTAATGTACTTAGTGTATTACGAAGTGAGCAATTGTATGCTAATCTTAAGAAGTGTATCTTTTGCATGGAGAAAATTATGTTTTTTGGCTATGTCATAACTACGTAGGGTATCAAGATGGATGAGGAGAAAGTTAAGGCCATCCGGGATTGGCCTTCACCAAAATCAGTAAGTAAGGTATGTTAAATCTACTTTGGATGCTAGGTTTCTAGGATTTTAACACATAAAAGAATTGTACAAGGATGATAGTGATTTTGCTAATGTTTACAATACTTGCGAAACTTCAGCTTTTAGGAAGTTCTATAGACTTGATGGATATTTGTTTAAAGAGAGTCGTTTGTGTGTTCCATTAAGTTCTATGCGTGAAGTGCTTGTACATGAAGCATTTGGGGGTGGGTTGATAGGGCATTTTGGTGTTGTTAAGACTTTGGATGTGTTGCATAAGCATTTTTATTGGCCTAAAATGAAAAAAAGATGTGCAACACATATGTGATAAATGCATAACTTGTAAGAAAAGAAAGTCTAGAACTCAAACACATAGCCTGTATATATGTTTACATGTACTTAAGGAACCAAGGGTAGATATTTTGATGGACTTCATCTGAGGTTTACCGAAGTCAAAATGGGGTAGGGATTCAATTTTTGTAGTTGTTGATAGATTTTCAAAGATGACACTTTTTTCCATTTCATAAAACCGATGATGTAACTAACATTGTTGATTTGTTCTTTAGGGAGATAGTACAACTTCACGGGGTCCTTAAGAGCATTGTATCTGATAGAGATGTTAAGTTCCTTAGCTATTTTTGGAAGGTGTTATGGGGCAAATTGGGTACTAAATTGTTGTTGTTAATTACTTGTCACTCCCAAACAGATGGACAAGCCAAAGTAGTTAATTGGACCTTAATACAACTTCTACATGTTATCATTCAAAAGAACTTTAAAAATTAGGAAGATTGTTTGTCATTTATAGAGTTTGGATATAATCATAGTGTGTAGTCTACTACTGAATTTTCACCATTTAAAATTGTGTATGGATTTAACCCTTTAACTCTCATAGATTTGATTCCTTTGTCGGTTGATGAAAGGGTTAGTTTAAATGGTAATCGTAAAGCACAGGTGGTGAAGACACTCCATAAGAGTGTGCAACAACAAATTAAAAGAGAAACTGTATATGCAACCAAAGCCAATAAGGGGCGCAAACATGTTGTCTTTAAGCACGGCGATTGGGTTTGGGTGAATATATGTAAAGAGAGATTTCTGGCCCATAGGAAATCAAAGCTACAAACACGAGGAGATAGGTCATTTCACATCCTTTAGAGGATCTTATAAAGTTGATTTGCCAGGTGAGTATAGTGTTAGTGCTACCATTAATGTTTCTGATCTTACTCTATTTGATGTAGGTGATGATTCGAGGTCAAATCCTTTTGAGGAGGTCGAATCCCAACATCAAGCGTAATCATGCCAATGACCCATTAGAGGTGCCACTTGGACCAATTACAAGAGCTAGGACAAAGAAGCTTAAGGAAGGCATTGAATGGGCTTGTACATAATATATGGAGCAAGATGGACCTAGAGGAGCTTGGAACATCTAAGAAGCATGAAGGGTTGATGGTCCGACCCCATACCAACCTTGTAAGGCTTGTTTTTCCTAATGATACAAGGATAAAAATTTAGCAATTTATTTTCTAAACAATCAAGTTTTGGCAGATCTGATTCCTAAAAAGTGAAGGATTATTTAATGCTTTTCCTAGATTAGAAAGAAAAGCAATTAAATCACCAACAAAAGGGGAAATTTATTTTCTTATTTGTCGTTAAATAAGAAAATTCAAGCTAATCAAGGACCTAAAAGGGACAACAGCATAAAGTTTCCAAGTCAAATTTCTCCTAGCTTATATGGAACTTTTTATATGAAATTTTATTTATATTATTTGAATTTAATTGTAAGTAGGCCTCATATAAGTCCACATAAGGGGTTCATTAAGATTTGTTTCAGTCTAGAGTTAGTGTAAATAAAGGCATAACCAGACATGTAAGGGTTACATAATTTTTAGATCAATAAACTTCTTTTTTTTTTTTGGTAAGTTGACGTATGTATTAAAAGAAGAAGATACAAACATTATAAGGGGCATACCCCAGATTTACAATGATAACAGAAACATAAAACAACAGATGGCTACAGGCAAGCCATCGACCCTAAAAGTGAACCTCACTAGATTCGTGAGGGAAACCAATACAATCAGCTAACTAACAAATTAAGAATCTATGGTATTCACCCTCCAAGCTCGTTGGATCCTTTTGTTTTCATTTGTTGGTACGACATTCCTCATCAAATCAAGCTTATCACAAATGATACAT
>Ga0325414_1002919_pt1 | contig 17628 bp, 15 predicted proteins | sample PopdelMetagenome_8_FD_206183 | JGI IMG/M metagenome (GOLD analysis project Ga0325414, IMG submission 206183) | Populus deltoides microbial communities from Bellville, Georgia, United States - Leaf-PdKOR-R3 | ecosystem: Host-associated > Plants > Phyllosphere > Phylloplane/Leaf | place: USA... | reverse complement strand
TGAGTTTTTAAACTATTAAATAAAATAAAATATTGATATATCATTATTTGAAACTACATAATTATTTTTGTATTTAAACAACTCTAACTTAATATTTAAATATCTCTACACCCGCTTTCAAGTTCTTGCCTAAAAACACCGCATAACCTCCTCCTGTACTTTGTCTGTCATCTTATGTATTTGTCCGATCTGCATCGGAAAATGCTTGCAACTGTGTTGTTGCAGAAGGAAAAAGAGAAGGCCTTGGTTAACTGTTTCTTTGAAATACCTTAAAACTCTTTTACAACTCTGTCTATGTGCAGTGGTAGGATTGCACATATATTGGCATACCTTAAAATTTCTAATGCAGAAAAAACGACAATAAAAAATAAAAATAAGAAACTAAAAACCAAGGAAATTGTAAAAGAAATTCAATTTAAAAAACATTCTCAATAAAAAAAAACAATAAAAAAAATGATGATTAAATTTGACATAAGAAAAACAGTTTAAAGGGGATGAAACTAAAAAAACAATTCAATTTAAAAAATTATTTGAAATAAAACAAATAGAGATAAAAAGAACAATAAGTAAATTTGAAGGGGAAAAAAATTAAATTAAAGGGTTTCTTTGAAAATTTAAAGGGCTAGCGTGAAAATCAAGAGGTGAGGGGGGAAAAGATCGTCGACTTCAAACCATAAATTCAACGACCACACACATCATCCAATCATGGAGGCACCATCAAGATGAAGCGAATACCATCCTGAAAGGTGTTGTTTAACCATCGAATAACGTTATTCGCATCATCCAAAAGCAATGTCTCAATGTTCACTCACTGCCTTAATTTTCATCTTTATCAAATGACTAAATTGACAACTAGAACATGAAAACTATAAATTAAATAAACCAAAATAAAAAGACAAAAAAACCCATAAACTCAAGCTTATTCATTTTTTTTTATTTTAATCACAAAAAAGTTATTTTATTTTTTCAAAACAAATAAAAGGTCTAAAAAGCGTGTTTTTATTTTTATTTTTAAGGGTATAAGTGTAATTTTATTGTGCAAATAATATTGAAAAGGTAGAAAAGCTCACATTTTTTTTTTTTGCTTTTAAAGAAAATAAAATCATTTCACTGTGTAAAAAAAATAACAAATTTATCTCAATTAATTTTGCAATGGCCAATGAATCTTTTAGAAAGGATAAACATATCCCCAGTTGCAAGTTTTGCTGAATTTTTAAGAAGGGAAAAAAGTTCATTTTAGTATTCCAATAATCATTAGAATGTGTCTTTTGTTATATTATTTTACTGATGCATTTAAAGTTTTTGTTAATTTTATAGAACTAATAGCACGTCAAATCAAAATTATTATACTTCTAATAATTTGATGCTAAAGTTATCATGATAAAATAAGCAGTAAGCAGTAATGGTGGTAAGCTTTATCGTTTGAAGTTTTCCAAAGGACAATGTGTTGTGAAGCACGTGGTTATCACCGTAAATAGTTCATTTTCCGACCACGAGTGTAGCTGACAAAACAGCAGAAAGCCAAGAGAATCAATTACAGCATATCCATCTTCTTCCCTGCTGCCTCATCTCTCTCTTTCTCTCTTCGCTCAGTCCCACACTCAATAGAGATGTCTCTGCGACTTCACTTGCCAAACTTCCAACAATGCTCCTCTCCTCTCTCTTCCTCCCTTTCTCTCCCTCCATGTTTTCATGTCCCTTGCTCTCAAATACGATGGCCACATGCCACTTGGAGCAGCAGCATTGCTTGCCGCTTGCCCCAGCAGCAGCAATCTGTTGCTGTTATTGAGAAAAATGAGACTAGTACTAGTGTACTGTCTGAAAGAAAAGTGATTCGTTTCGGTTTGCCTAGCAAAGGACGCATGGCTGCCGATACTCTCGATCTCCTCAAGGTAATGTTACTGCATTCTACATCAGTGCATGGTAATGTCTGTCTCTTTCAATTTTCTGTTTTGTCCCCACGTATATAAATGAAGTCTGTCTTGATTATTGTTGGGTTTAGGATTGTCAGTTGTTGGTGAAGCAAGTCAACCCTCGACAGTACGTTGCAGAAATTCCTCAGGTTTCTAATCTCTCTCGAGATGTTAATTTGATTGATACTATATACGATAAACGGGCATTTGTAATAGTTTTTTGTTTACATTATTACTACTGCAACTACTCTTGACTCTTGTACAGCTTTCCAACTTGGAAGTGTGGTTTCAACGACCCAAAGACATTGTAAGAAAGTTGTTGTCAGGAGATCTGGACCTTGGAATTGTGGGTTTTGATACTTTCAGTGAATATGGACTGGTAAGCAGAATTAAGGACTAACTATAGTGTACTGTGGATGTTATTTGGCTATCTTTTTTTTACTTGGGATTTATGTCTATTCATTGATGTCCATGAGATCCAAGCTGGAGAAGTTACTCACCCCTTTTGTGTATTAATTAAAACATACAAAGGATACTACTCATTGGATCTTTTAGTGAGTAATTAATGTTCATTTATTAGAGCACATTGAATCTTCTTCTCCCCTTTTTAGTTTCAACCTCATAGAGACAACTGATTTTATGTGTTTTTGAAATGTTGGCATTGAGATTCAGTGTAGGAAACCGTTGGCACATGTTCTTGTTCGATTCTTAAAGCATTTCCATCTTTAGAAGTGAGGTTAAAATGCAATAGATGCATGTTTAATCTGGTGATACATTATCTCCCTTCCCTTCCTTTTTCCTTTCCTAAATTGTGAATAGCTGGAACATGGTAAATGCTGTTAATGTTGCTAATGGTCGAATCTCAATTATCAAGGGTTCTTGAGTGTTGCTGTTGTTAATGATGATTTCTAATTGAACAAATCTCAACTACATAAAGGGTTCCCTACAATACTAAGACAACTGAATTCTTGTACCTTGCAAAATACTCGGTATACACGGCCTTTAGGCCATAAACTCTTACTGCAAAGGTAAATTCCCAAGCTTAGGATCGAGCATTGGTTATTTTATTCTTTACCTGGTGAATTCAACCGTTGTTTCTCTGTTTTAATATGAAAAAGTACATGGTTGGAGAAATGAAAATCATTTGGTTGCATCATTTCCTTTCCAAGCTTGTTTCTGTTTCTTTCTATCACAATTAAAGAGTGCATTTACATTGGAAACTTATTATTCAATCTAAAACTCCTTGTCAGGGAAATGAAGATCTTATCATTGTTCATGATGCTCTTGGATACGGGGACTGCCGTTTATCCCTTGCAGTAAATTTTCCCTTTTTCTACTTGAAGTCAACTTCAACCTTTGAAGCTGATTTGCACATAGTTTTCACCGTCCATAACATTTCATTTTTTTTTCCTTTCAGATTCCTAATCATGGGATATTTGAAAGTATAAATTCACTGAGGGAGCTATCACAAATGCCTCAATGGACAGCTTCGAAACCTCTACGAATAGCTACTGGCTTCACTCACGTATGATAACTTTATTATAACATACCCTGATGAATGCTTTCTGGGAACATTTTCTCTTGCATTTGCCTTTGGTGAACCATTTGAATTTAATTCTCTTTTGCCTTCATGTACAGCTTGGTCCTAAATTTATGAGGGATAATGGGTTCGTGAATGTGACATTTTCAACTGCTGATGGAGCACTGGAAGCTGCTCCTGCGGTGAGAATCGATTCTTTAATATAAGTGAATCACTTTTTTCCTTATCGAATATTGTTTTGAATGATTTGATATTTCAGGTAAGCCTGAATGAAAAGCCAATAGAATGTTGCCAGTAACTAAGCTTATTTATACAGTTATTGTATGTCATATATTTACTACCATTACATATTGAAGATTTAGCTTCATGACACCGGCCCTGTCTCTGCTTCTTTTTTCGTTGGACTTCTTATCTTTTGCGTTTACGGGACAGCTATTTTGAATTTATAATGAACATAATCTTTTCACCGATTAGAAAGTGCCCCAGCCCCTTTTTTGTTAGGTTTCTTTTCTTTTGCTTAGTTTTTATCCTTGTCTATTTTGATTCTTTTTACAGGACTTAACTATTTGGTGTTTTATAATAAACTTTATCTTTGCACAGATTAGAAAGAGAACTTCGAAAGTCCAATTCTTTCTAGTCTGGTGCATTAATGCAAAGAGAAACGGGGAGGAATCCTGTTTTTTTTTCTTGACCCACCGAGGTTCTTGCCTCGTGAATGAGGTTCTTGGAAGATAGTTTTGATTTATTTTACCACAACTCAGCAGGCTGCAGTAGACATACAGTTCTTACGTGATCCCCCAGTTCATCATTTCATATTTATCAATCTCCTTTTTTTCCTGCAGAAACAAATTATGAGACATGCTCAACTTTTCTTTTATATGACATTGTCTTTCCGTTTGATTTTTCTCATTAAACTATTAACAAATCAGTAAATAACTTCACAGAATTCGACTGTCTTCACTAACCATGAAAATCCATTGACCTGTGATTTCAGTGCAATGAGAATATTTCATTTCAATTTTCAACATTTAGACATTGTCATGGTTAATGTTTTAGTCCTGGTGGTTTAGTCAGGAAAAAAGGAGTTGATAAGGTCGAGATTTCAGTTCTTAATCTAGAAAAGATTACATAACTTGATCCTGTTGAGCTGCACTTCTCCAGTTGTCTCTTGCTTCTTGGTTTAAGAGTTTCTTATCTTGGATGATGATGCTCTGTATCCCCACGCTTACATGGAGATTACATGTCTTCCTCCCTTCCCCGTCTTCTCTGTATCCTCTCTTTTCTTTGAAACCGTGCATCACAGTATTTATTTGTTTTTCATTGGATTATTTGCATGAGTCAAAAGTTAAAGATCTGACCTTGTTGACATGCTATGAATATTCAGTGACTAACATATTAATTTCCATCCAACTTTTCACGTTTTGACATCCTCTTGGTTAGAGATATTTTAAGCCAAGTGGGGCTGCAATGAGGTCAAGTGTTCTTAATCTGGAAAATTCTAATTATCATTAACAATAGTCTTAATGAGCTGCACTTCTGCTGTATTCACTTGCGACTTCCACCTCTTGAGCAATGATAATTATGTGAATTTTATAATCTGGCCGTACACATGTATCTACTGAGACTATCGTTTTTCTATTATTGTAGATGGGGATAGCTGATGCTATTTTGGACCTTGTGAGCAGTGGAACAACACTGAAAGAAAACAACTTGAAAGAAATTGAAGGTGGAGTTTTGTTGGAGAGCCAGGTATGCGATCAAGGTGCATTGATTGTAGCTCAGTAGAGGGTTTCTCTTTTCTTTTCTTTTCTTCATTTTTTTTTATAACCTGTTTTAATAACTGGTTTTACATTCTGCCTTTGATACATTTTGTCTTACCTTAAAATTCATACATTCTTCAGGCTGTTCTTGTTGCTAGGAGAAAATCATTGGTCGAACAAAAGGACGTGAGGTGCAGAACAAAAGAGATTCTAGAAAGGTTTGAGGCTCATTTGAGGGCGGTTGATCAGTTCACGGTGTGGTTATCATCATTCTCAATCTTCACTCTCCCACCATATTCTCTTTCCTGTTCAGGTTCTGTTGTTTTAACACTTTCTCATCTCATGGCAGGTGACTGCACACATGAGAGGAAGGAGTGCAGAGGAAGTGGCTGGACGAGTGTGCAGCCAACCATCTCTGTCCGGATTGGAGGTGAGGTTGGAGACAGAAGCAAAGTTTCTCGTGCCCTCTATCTTTAGTTTAAGATCCAATTAATGACTAGCATATCCAGTATTTTTGCTTGACCAAATCCACACTACCAAAACGGGTAAAATCAAAGACCAAAGCCTCATGAGGCCGAGAATGCTGAGATGCTAACCACCTATCTACCCCCTCAGGTTTTTGCAATTTGGAAGCTCATGTGTGTTCTTTTTATTACAGGGACCTACTATAAGTCCAGTTTTCTGCAAACATAATGGAAAGGTTACCCCTGATTACTATGCTATAGTGATATGTGTTCCAAAGAAAGCATTATACAAGTCTGTGCAGCAGCTGAGAGAGGTGAGTTGTCTAACCATAATTGACTAATAGAAGCAGGATGCCGTGATACACAAACTGGATCCATATACAATGCTGAGAAGAGTGCACTTGATATTCTGTTTATTCTTACTCTCGCTGTTAGTTGCCGTAAATCTAATCAGGAGGGGTTTGGGTCGGCGGATTGGTAATCTTTTGTCTCATTGAACACTACATCCCTCAATCTCTGTAGATAACTTATATATCAATGACAGCTCTGCATAATTTAACTTGGCAATCCTGACACGACAAACTTTTGGTTTGGTGTGGACATGACAGGTCTCCAGAACCCTTCTGTATTGGCTTGAATTCTATTATGTGTATGTGACAATGTCGTAATGTCACTCTGTGAACTCTACATCATTACCTCTGATGCATGCGTTTAAACCATGGCTAGATTTATTATCTGAATCCCATCCTAACAGGAATGGGTTAACATGGCTTCTTGTACATATTTTGATGTAGATTGGAGGCAGCGGTGTTTTAGTTTCTCCTTTAACTTACATTTTTGAGGAAGTCACGCCAAGATGGAAGGAGCTTCTTTTAAAACTGGGGTTGTAATTTAGGGTTCTACCACTTCCTTGCAAATTTGAGCAGCTCTCAAGGTCGAAAAGCTTTATCAAGTTTAATGAATGAACAGGAAGGGGAAGAAAACATGTCAACAAGGCTCTGGTGACTAATGAATTTTATGAGAGTCTGATTCTTCAATGTTCTTTCATGTCATGTTTTGTCTTGAATTTAATCTAAATCATTAAATTAATATTGAATAAAGATGATTTAATATTATAACAAAAATAAAAAACCAGTATTCATTTCACTCTTTATCTAGACATAGATTATTATAGATTGAAGCAGTGTAATGGTGAAATTATTTTTGCTAAAGAAAGTCGTTTAGTATGCAGTTGAGGGTAGGATTGTCTTTTCCATGTGATACATTTGGTATTGAAAGAATGATTGAGGATAAAATGATCCATTCGGGTTTTTTGGGCTACAATATAGATACTAATTAGTCTTTCAGGGCACAAAATTTTAACCTTTGGATTGAGAGCTTCTTTTGTCTTTTTCAAAAAAAAAATAAATAAATAGTGAAGATACAATCATACCTTTGAAGGGGGAGAAAATATGCATGTGTTGAGAGGCTTTTCTGTCTTTTCTGTTTATTGAACACAATTTAAATACGAAATTACCCTTGGGTTTCAACAAAAACAAGGTTGCATGTAGAGGTGTTTTCATCGTTTCCATATGATTTTATTGTAAATATCATGTTGGGTTAGGGGTAATTGAGTATTGATATGTATATAAATTATTATTTATATTCAGAAATAGTTAACGCGTACTAAGCATGTGCCCGTGCCCATGGGTGTGTGTTGTCCATGCCATTTGAGCGACGCGTGTGGTCACAAAACAGAATCGAGTGTCGCCATAAAAGGCGGCATTCGATATGCCTCGCCACCCCAGGTATAATGGCATAGTGTGTGTGCCGCAGATCACGAAGGAGCTCCAACCGGGGTTTTTCCCTCCCTTTCTCTCTCCTCTCTCTTGTCCTAGAAAATCATGTTGTCCAATTGCTTAGCTTACCAAGCCCGTAAGCGCTTGGCCTAGTTTTTTTTTATATTATTTTTTTAAAAAATTTTTTAAAAAAATAATGCATCATTTGTATATATTGTTTCAAATAAATTTTTGGTTTATGTTTAGATAGGTATGATTTATCTGTGGTTTTTTTTAACTTTATATAGATTAAATATTGTTTTTGAATATTGATTTTTTTATAAGATTTTTCATATATACAGCCTTGCACTGTTTTTTTTTTTAATTATTGTTCAATAAATTTTATGTGTTACGTGCAGCCTTAAATTTTTTTTATATATATAATTATTGTTCAATAATTTTTATGTGTGTGTCAGTTTTTATTACAAATTTTATGTGTTTTTCTATTATATATTTATTTTTATAGAGGATTTTATTAAACATAACCACGTAAATTACTGGTGTTGCGATGTGAGATATCTTGATCTTTATTTTTCGCTTGGTTTTCTCAATTTTATTTTTGTTTATTGTTGATGAATTTTTTTTCATTACTTTATACAATGGTTATTGGATTGTTTAATTAGATGCGTACATAGGTTTTTTGATTTACATCTAAGAGTTTTTTGGCCAATGCTTGATTAAGAAAGTTTAAAGGTTTCAGGTGCTCTTAAGTTGCTTTCTCTTGGGGGGGAATTTATGTTATAAGATGAGTGTTTGAGGTATGTACCATATTTATTTTATACATTAGGTCCAAACATAAAATATTTTTGCAGACACTTAACTAAGTTATTAAAGTCCTTGCCGTAACAAAAAATTGACAAACATTTATTATTCTTTACTTGCTAATAGTTGTTGAGACTTTATTCCTTACTTAAAAGTTGAGCTTTCATATTTGTTTTATTTATCATGTCACTTTTTATTTCGAGTTGCTCGAAAAATTTCTATGTTAGATTGATATCTTTTTACATTTTATAATTAAATTTTTATATGAATTTTGAGACACAGTTTAATTAAATTTTTTTTATGTTACTTATTTGTTACTTAAAAAAACAAATTATATATTTTTAATGCTACCATTTCGTGAATACATATTTAAAAAACAATTTTTTTTTAATTATCTTACCATATGTGCCGCACAGGCAACCTATCTAGTACATTATAAAAATAGAAATAGCTTAGGCTATTATAAACCATCAAATTCCAACATGTTAAAGAACAATAAATCATATTTTAAACTTCACCCAAGTTTATATTTTATTAAGAACATGCTCCGAAAAGATCTTTGGAGTCTTGTAACTCTTTTTTGTGATGCGAAGTGGCAGCCAGCCATAGTTTTATAGCCACAATGGAAACTTGCAGTGGCCAGCAGTCAGATCATCAGATAGTCATTGGCAAATGGGCTACGGATGCTGTTCTAAAAATAGAGCTGGAATAAAAGCATAGAACAGACTCCAGAATAGGAAGCTTAGAATACCTATTTGAATCAGTTCCACATCCAAGCCATCTCTGTTATGTTTCCAGGCAGTATCTCTTCTCACCATTGCTTTACTTCATTGGTTAATTGAAGCTACTATTAAGAATTGAATGACTCAATTAATTGAATAAAAGAAATTCCCAGGCACCAAAACGAAGAGAATCAACATTGGATTAAAATGATAATAAGAATAAATTTTCTGTCACCGTCAAAATTATAATCAAGGCCTGTGCGAATACCACATGCAACACCAAATGATGGAATATCAGTAGCTGAACCTATTTGTAATGCCTGGACTGTAATTTCTACCACACAATACAGCTCCAACTTCATTAATCCCTACGTGATTTGGCTTGCAATCTTTCTCAAACTGGCCTGAAATAATACATTCTTCTTTTTGCATCATCTAGTGACAATAAAGTTTTATCAAAGAATCAGCACCAGCAGTGAATAACCAAGGTTGCCGTGGGTGGAACTTGCAGTCCAATACTCCTACAATACAATCCAGAATCAATTACAACTGTGTCAGTTTCATCTCAACAGTTGATGTTGGGAGGGTACTTTTGACTGGTATGTAAATTCATAGCACATATACAATATGACATGCTACAAATACTACACAGGAAACAGAAAGTTTAACCACAATGCAACCCCATACTATCACTTCTAGCAATAAATAAGAATCAATTTGATAACTTGTATCATTATGTGACGAGAGGAGAGTATTAATAGCCAAAATGGATCAGTACTTCCTGTTATATCCGTCCAACCAGCCAATGAAGATGTAGAGTGATGATTATGAGAATCAAAATATGTTGAACATCACAGAGGTGAAGTTGTATCAGATCTGTAATGAACATGGATTTTTTTGCCCCAACTCAGATCTTGTAAAACAAATTATGGCTGCGCTTTTGGCCAAAACTGTTCTATTATTGGAAAGTCATATCCTTCAAGTGCTTATGAGGAGCCAGCTTTGCTCAGAGTAACTACTAGTAGTATATGCTCAAATTTCAACCCAATCCTAATTCAGGAATAGGACATGTATCCACCCCATACTTGACAATATGTGTGCATATGTGTATGTGACATGTGTATCACCAAGCACTGACCTCTTCCATTTGAACTTGCATGCCCACGGAGAATTTCCAGAGGAACAATAAGAGGATTCTGATTAAGATCTGAATAAACTGTCCCATGAAAAACATATGCAGTGCAATCATCAGAGCATGATGCAAATAATGGGTATGAACGGTGGAAGGCCACATTGGTTATGTCTTTGGGATGACACCTGAGAAATTAGAAATTCACATCATATAAGGCATGAAAAGAAAATCACATCAGGAAAAGATGGTCATCACATGAAATAAAAGCATAAAAGGTGGGCAAACACCAAATTTAAGAGTAAGCACATGATTTTACATGTATACATTTTCCGTAAGATTCATATGGCTGAATGCTTGAAATATGTCACTTGTTTTAAAATTTCATATTGATTTAAAATTAGTTGACCAAATAATATGATCAGAATTCATACTTGAGAACTTTGTAAGGTTTAGATGAAAGGTCCATGTCAAACCAACATAATTTGCCCTCTCTGCTTCCCACAATTACATTATCACCTGCATGGAAGTCAAACCCGGAATAAGAATGTTGTATGAAAAGAGATATATATGATGACTTGGAAAATCTATCAACAAGAATGAGGAGCAGACCAGCAGGATGAATTGAAATAGAGGAGACTTCACGTAATCCAGTCTCCAGCTTCTTGATCAGCTTTTGCTTCAACAGATCATAAACACGGACATTCTTCTTTGTTGAAACAAAGAAGATGGAGCGAGTAGGATGAAAAACTGCTGACACCGGAAGTCCATGCAGCTTAAATGGATGTCTTTGTGTAAATTTCTTAGAGAGCTGGTGGATAAGAATAGCTTTTGAATCACGTAATTAATTGGTTAAGGCTACAGATCATAGGCAATTGGCATTCTTGTTTCTTTTGGCTTTAAGTAAAATTGCTCTGACATGTGCTTTTGTTTGCATGCCATTAGTATGCATGTCTAATTACATGGATATCTCAAAGTGACTTGAGCATGCATACCTACCTATTTCTGATAAATGAATCACACTTTTCGATATAGAGTTTCCCGCATTACGCGTGTTAATTTCACAAGAAGATTAACAGTCCTTGGAATCAAATGAAAACAAAACCAGAATACAGTATACAAGATGGGTGAGCTTCAGAGCATGGCCTTGCTTTGGCAAAAAGATGCAAAAAATCCCCATGGACTAGTAACACTAGAACACAAAACAGCAATTCTAAGCTCATGGACATAATAAGATCAAAGGATTGTCAAAAAGTGGAAATAAAAACTACCCAATGAATCTACAAAAGATGAGAAATGCATGCTTTTTTAGTTTAGAAACATCATCCACAATAACATGCAGCTCATCTACCAACCATTGGCACTGAATGCAACACATCCCCTCACTGCATATGAAGGAAAAAGCATTCCTCTGCAATCATGAAATTGTTTTCTTACAAAGAATAAGAATGAATAAGAGCCAGAAAAGGATAAATAAAAGGAAAACTAAGTAACAAAAATGAGCACAGAAAAGTTAAGTGAGACCGGTAGACTTCATGCATGGAACAATACTTTATAGAACTAGAAATGAAACTACAATCAAATGACAATGAAAGAAAAGGATATCAGCAGGCATCACAGTTGAGAAATAGTCTCCTTTACGATGCCATTCAACTGAATATACAGCCTGCAAGAGCAAAAGAAAGTGCGGGATGAATAAGAAAAAAGTTTTCAAATGAATATCTTCCATTAAAACTAGTAAAATAGTCTAGTTCACCAATGTTCAAAATGAGCAAAGAAAATTACCTTGAAATGCCTTAACCTGATTCCTTCATGTTCATCATCTTGAAGCCAGCTCCAGCCAGACACCTTGTTGCCTATAAATAACCAATAAATGGCAAAAAATAAGTAAATTCCCGCTGGCCATAAAAAATAACAATGCATGAGCCATTTTTTACACTGACCAGAATCTTCTGGAGCTTTAGGTGTCTCAACTTGCAGAAGCTCCTTAACTTTTCTCTGTATTTCTTCATTTCCCAACCCACTGTTCAAAAGAAATACATCTTGTCCCCTGCCAAAGTATGCTTGCTTTAATTATATGTGATAAAAGGCTCGACAAAATTAAACCCACTGAAATATGCAATAAGCCTTACACAGTGACAGCCAAGATAGGAAGCTCCGGCAAAGGATTCCATGCTACATATTGGACAATTTCACCAAACTCCCAGACTTTAATACATCTACAAGTCTCAACCTCCCACAAACGCACAGTTCCATCACTAGAACCTTTCAGAGAGCATGAAAACATAAGATCCACATCCAAGGATAAATTTGATGTTTGATGGATAATACAATAAATGCTGAAGATAAACATCCAAACCTGAAGCAATCCACTGTCCTGAAGCTTCAGTGGAAATGGACATAACTGCACCCTTGTGTCCTCTATACTCAAGATAGCACGTCGCTGGGTAAGGTCTAAGATCTTTTCGGCTTGGCAGCTTAGGCTTTAACGATTCAGGATCGATATTAATCTGCAATATCAAGAGTCCAGGTTCTGATTAGCTTTATGACGTAGAACTTTGGATAACTTGCAGACTAACTTTAATCTCCAATATGGACTGGTAACTTACACGTTTCTTGCGAACTCTAGGACACAAGTATAAATCCAAGCAACGCTCAAAAGAGTCTTTAACAGCATTCTCATAAGCTGGGATGCTCCTCAAAGATGTAAACCTGAGTGGATGAAATATTGTTAAGATGCTAGGTGTTCAAAGATAAACAAGATATGTAAATGAAAAGGTCAAGAATTGAGTTACCTTTTAGGGATAAATTTAGGACGGTCTTCCTCATCCATCAACTGATAAGAATTGATCTCCTCTTGTGTTGGGATGTACTCTAGAGAAGGATTGTATGACTCCTCATGACCTAAAAGAAAAATCAAGTTTAATAAGTCCCATTCATTCAAGCAATGTGAAAAAAAAAGAGATATAATATCATACCTGGCAAATTTGGTTTTGGTGCAGGAATGTAAGACAAGTGCCCAGTCTTTTCTGATGAGCTAGCATCGTCCCCCCACAACATGTAGAAACGGGGTTCTTCTTTAGGCTTGTCAAACTTTATATATCCTTTGCGAATTGCCCTGACAAGTCCAAGAACCTGTAGATTCATAAAACAGGCACAGAACATGAAGCATAGAACCATGTCATGATTTCACAAATGAACCTCTCCAGATAAAATTCAGAATGGTAATTCATTAAAACAATGATGGCCATTCAAATAAACCCTAAGTTGAACGTAAATTATTTATCTCCTCAACGATCTTGGATCAATAAAATATGAAATGACTTGCCTTTTTAGCTTCCCATTTTGAGGGGATGAATCGACTCTTTGGCTCTGGTGCATTTGACAATGGATGCTTTGCATCTTCCCATTTAAACCAATCAACATAAGGCTGAATGAACACATAAGATATCAATTTTGAGCTTATTATGTTAAGCATTATATGTGTGGAAAATGATAATCCAAAATTATAATTGTATAAAATATTTGAACATGGTTATGAATGAGAACTACAGACCACATATGGATCAAAGTCAGCATGTGGAGCTTTTCCTTTGAGCATTCTACGAACAAGTTTGGTTTCATCTTTTGTAAGCTCTACTTCCTCATCATTGTACTCATCATAAATCTTGCGCCTGAATACAAAAATATTCACCATTAGCAAACACATTAGCTTAGATTAAACTTGATTAAAGTTGATACTTCACAATTTTCTCAAGGGGTTGGGTGAGATTGCTATGTGCATGTGCACTTCAAAGATAAATTTTATTAAGATAGAAAAGGAGAAGAAAATGATTCATCCTCCTGAATAGGAAGTGCAAAATATTGAAGGATGAGTGTGGTCCAGTCATGCTGAAAACAATCAAGACAGTCATTATAAAGTTCCAAGTTTTTTTGTTCAGGTTGAAATCGGCCAATTCAATTCATACAAGGAGTGCCAAATCATTCCACAAAAGTTCCATGAGTTGGACATCATAAAGACTCCATATCCAACCTCCACAATAATTGCTCTGACAAAAAATAATTATTGACCATTTTTCCCTCTCAATCAAAACACTAAAATCACTAGAAATAGCATAATTCTAAACAACCTTAATTTTTCACACCCAATGTTGTTGAAAAAGCTCGGGACAATAAAGCAGTGATCCACTACCGCTCTTTGAGCCTATGAACAAAAAGCAAAGCACAGGCACATATGCCTGGCACACACATTTCTATAGCACTAAAAAAGATCTAGAATAATAACTTATCTACCCAAATAAGAAATGGTAGACTGTAGTGCTATTGCACAAAGGTTGTAGGGGTCTAGGCTATTTAAATGCTTTGAATTTCCTATCTAGTAATCTGCATAATGATTACCAATCATTGAACACCAAAACATGATACTGCATTCCTTTCTATTGTCCTTACAAAACATTAACGATATGTGTATGATTCAAACAATGACTCTACCATCGACAAAACTATGAAAAATTACTAATAAAATATTTCCAAAAGATAAAACCATCATCCTCATTAAGTATAGAATGAGCATTAGATGAGAAAGATAGTGCCCCTCTTGTCTTCCTTGACTACATGCTTTTTATTCTTTTTCTCTTTCTTATTTTTTCTCTTTTTCAGTTGCAATCTTTTACATTAAACAAATTTCCTTAAAACATGAGATTTCCATGTCCTAAACCTCTCGAATTTAGGGTGCCAACAATGAACAACCCAAATGGTCACCTTTCCTTTCCTTTCCTTGCTACGACTGAGGTAAATCCCTCATCAGTCAGTTTCTTTTATTCAGCATCCGCAACATAAATAGGAAACAAAGGTAGATGCCAAAGCTGTGTTTGGTATTGTATTTAAGCTACGTTTGGCTGGAAATGGCATCAGATTGGTGCTTTTTTGGGTGCTTAGATGATTTTGATATGGAGATGTCAAAACCATCAAAAAGCACCCAAAGAAATATTAAATTGATGTTTTTTAGACCCAACACACTTTCACAAATGCACTTGCATAGCATTACCAAGCACACACTAAATAGGAAACTAGCATGCTTGAATGATGAAAATGCAAACCCCGATAGAAAATACGTTCTATCACTTTTCAAGACTGGGTAAAACTCTCTTGACAGCATGATCCTGAAATGCTATTGAAAGTAATATCTTTCAATGAGGAGCAGAGTACTAGGTCATTCCTAAATGCATCCCTCTCACAAGGCTCAACGTCACTCATCAGTCAATTCTACCGAGAACAATGACAACAATTTTGCATAAGAAAGAAGTTGAAGGATCATTTTCACAAGGTCACAAGCCCATTAATGATGCTTTAAGCTCCTCGTAACAATAAAACATGGTGGAGGAAGAGCAACCTCTAACTCAATGCCTCCACCCATAATTAAATTCACTCACATCCAACACTATATTGAAATTTCAACTAACAAAATTTTAAACCCTCTAAAAATCCAACTAAGACAACTCCTTTTCCCTGTTTTCCTGGTACTATGCAACCATTTGTTATAAACAATATAGTGTGAGGAAGTGTCAAACCAGGGAAATGAGATACACAGTTGGGCCCTATCCAATTCATAACATTGTGATATCTACCCAATATTTTTGTGGACTAGAATGGATTAGCTTGAGAATCTTTCAAGGAAATGAATTGTTTTTTTTTTATTGTATCTGATAAAATAGTTTCCCCAACTTCTGATGCTCTAAAGCTGGTTAAATACAAGGGTTTCTTACTAGATAAATAAAAATTGGGGGGGTCATTTGGTACTATTTCTACTTTTTTCTTTTCTGGAAGGATGCCTTTTATTCAATGATGGCAATAATTATTCCTAGTCACAATCACAAAAAGGAGAAAAGAAAACCATAATATTTATGTTGGAACAACAGCTGACTGGTCCTTGCACATATAAGCACAAAACATAGGAAGAATAGAAAAAGATAACTCCAAAGATAGGAAAAAAAAACAATGCAGCAAGTAACTAAGTGTGGATGGGGAGAAACGCCTACATAACAAAAGAAAAATAAGGAAAAAGTATTATGCAGTCATTGATAATATTGGCATGACACATGGATTCAATTGAAAAACTTACCAATTTTTTGAGTCATCAACATTTGCCAGAAATGAATCGAGTTTATCTTGTCTTTCTTTCTTTTTTATCTTCTTTCCAGCAATGTCATACCCAATATGTTTTTCGTCCCTATACCACTCCAAGGGAACATCACCAACCGTATTTCTAGGAGCCACCTTTTGGATGAAGATAACCAAGCAAAATAAGTTCCACTCAATAAGGAATTAAGAAAATACCGGAATAAATTAAAATTTATTTTTCCAGCATCAAAGGAAGGTGAAAAAAATGTACCTCATCCTCAGAAGAATCACTTTCTTCAGCTCCTTGATGAGGTTCAGAGTCTTCACTCTGACCATCAATGGCCAAGCCCTCACTACTGCCAGTGTTGTGAATGCCCTGCAATAGTTATTATTAAGATATTAACGTACAAATGACCACAATATCATGGAAACGTTTCCAGGTGAAACATGAAACTTCATAATGTCAAAGAACAGAGGAAAAATATTTCCCTCTGTTTAATTTTAATAGCCAGGAATCTATAAAAAGGATTTCACTATAAGAAAACTTGAGCCCTAATTTTGATTAGAGCCCATTCAAACTACAACCACTTCTAAACCAAGCATTATGGCTAGACTAACTTTTAAATACAACTAGCCTTCTCTTAATTTTCTTTGCCATGAAAGAGCACATGCTAGATAACATCAAAATTTATTACATTTTTTTAAAGTGTATGTTGGTAAATATTGCACATGCAAATGCAGGCAATTACCATGTACCTCATCTCCAGAGGATTCACCATCGCCAGCTTCTGACTCTCCTACTGATTTATAATCCTCAGAATCATCATCCGCAGAAAGTTCCTACAATAAAAATGTTACTCAAAACTCATTAACGTTTTACAGAACAAATAGTCAAACAAGCACAACACTAACAACTCAAACAACCAAAACAGCAATATCCCATCAAGTATTTATCACAAAATAACCACAGCAGCTTATAAGTACCAGCTGTGAAAGCACAAAAAAAACAAGCTTATATGAGCACGAACTGAGGTTGTTTCTGCAGACGGTAGAAATATTTCATGCTTCCCAGCAAAACCCAGAAGATGAAACGGTGCATACCTTGTAATCAGTTGCTGTGTCTTCTAGTTTTTGAGCAAGTACAGATTCTTCTGTGTTGTGCTTCTCTTTCTTGGTGGGTTGGTTTTTTTTACTGTTCTTCTTCTTTTTATCCACTTCAACTGATTCTTTCTTGCTCGCCCCCATTGTCTCTCCTGTCTATCTCTCTAAAACTCTCTCCCTTCTCTCTATAAACTGAAGGTGGATCCTTGCAGGGGAGAGAAGGCTGCCTGCAACAAGAAAATGGATTCGCAAGGTAGGGTTTCAGGGTTTTAGAGGGAGGCATAAAGTACTGGGCTGAAC
>Ga0325414_1002918_pt1 | contig 17629 bp, 4 predicted proteins | sample PopdelMetagenome_8_FD_206183 | JGI IMG/M metagenome (GOLD analysis project Ga0325414, IMG submission 206183) | Populus deltoides microbial communities from Bellville, Georgia, United States - Leaf-PdKOR-R3 | ecosystem: Host-associated > Plants > Phyllosphere > Phylloplane/Leaf | place: USA... | reverse complement strand
TCAGACGATTTTAAAAGTAGATCTCCTACATTGAAGAGAAATCGGAGAAAAACCTATTGAGTCTTTTTCAATGCTAATCTCTCTAATGTTAATAAGAAAAAAAATGTTTGAAACTAGTTTATCTATACTATTTATATTTTCTGATATAACATAACTCGTCAAAATCAGATAATTTAAATATTATAAATAATAACGAGTCAAAAAACCTAATAAATATATATCATGAGTTGGGTGTAGATTGAGATTCTTAAATCCGCTTAACTTAACTCAACTCGTATAACTCAATGTATGTACCTCGAGTTCTTGGTATGAATAATATTTTTCCTTTTCTCTTTTTATTTTTTTCTTCTCTCGCCTTTACACATATAATTGCTTTTTATTCTCTTAATATTTTTCCCTTCTCTCTATTTCTCATTTTTATAAAAATTATAGTTATTTCTTTTAAAATTTAATATGATGAAGTGACAATGGATTTTACAATTCCAATCTTTTCTATATGGTAACCAAGAAATCATTAAAAAACAAATAAAAATTTCAAGAATCCAGATTGAACTTTTATTTTTTTTAGTCTAATCATAAATCCAAAAGTACTTTATAGTCTCTTCCTACTAATTTGGCTTTGTATCATATTGCACCCTAACTATTTTATAAAATGCTTGACTATGATTTTTGTTTTGTTTTGATTTTATGTAGAATTTGTGATAGTTTTTATGTTGTCCCTAATATATACATTCTAGCAATCTTATATAGTTCCAACAGTTGCATCTAGATATTTTTTTAGGATTGTCGATGAATAAAAGAGTTAATATGCTTAACCCGTGTATATCTATAATATCTATAAAAGTTTTAGTTAAACTTGATACATCCAACCTACTCGGGCTAAAAATAAAATAAAATTAAATGGGTCAGGTTTATATTTTGTAAAATATCAAAAGTTCGGTTGAATATAATTGAAGTCAAAACCCGACCCATTATATCCATAAACATCCACATTCAAAATTCATTTTAGAAGCAGGGGCTAGGCCCAAAACTTTGAAAGATATTCTTAGCTTGTGTATTACAATTATGCCTACTTTTTCTTCATTTTGTTCATCAAATCTTTTTTTTTTATTGCATCCTTTTGTGAGATATTTTGGGTGTTTTATGAATTGATAATCTTCTATCTTCAAGTGTTCTACATATTTGATGGTTTTTATTAAATTTTAGAACTTTATTGGAGACCAATTTAATGAGATATAGTTTAAAATTATAGTAGAAATCACAATTAAAAAAAAAGAACCAAACTAAAAAATAGAAGAAAATCACGTGGCCAATCTTGAAATCACGTGAAAAAGTACCTTCTGATCCACCTATTTTCCTTTTGCTTCTTATATAGTCCCTTTAGCTTTTTGAATTTTAATGTAAAATCCCTCGTTTTTCTCTTAAACATTAATTTAACCAATGTATTTCATGGCATAGCTGAAATTAGGGTAAATTTATTTATTTTTTAATCAACTTTATTTATCATCATAAATACTCTGATTTGACATTTATTGAAATTTAATAGTCTTTCAAATTCCTTTATTTTTTTAATGAAATTTTAGCACAATCTCCTTTAACGAAGCCCTATCCGAAATTTCTTTTTGTTACCTGCACCAAAACACATTCTAATAATTTCACACAGATGCCTTAGACATACCATTGGTTCTTTTTATCCCTCAAATCTCTTTACAATTTGTCTATAATCCTTATAATACTTCCATTTCCTTCCTTTCATTAGTAGACCATATATCATTTAAATGCATAATTGAATTTAAGCAAAATTTTAACATACATAATATATAATAATAACATTCCATACTTAATAGATCCAATAATAAAGTTATTACAACGCCATAATCTTTTCAAGATACACAGGTTCTATACTTAACAAAATGTAAATAATAAACTAAATCAACCTTGTCCCGTTGAGAAAGATGAACCTCTAAAATTTATAACATATAAGGTAAAAAATGCCATTATTTTACTATTTAATATTTCAAAAATTTGATTCTCTACTCATATATTAACCCAGTATTGTTAATAACTCAGATATATCCATATAAATCCTAAAATCACTTTATTTCTTCATATCCATAAGTCACCTTTAGTAATGACAATTCAATTTACACCTAACCCCTTACTTGTCCTATATATAGACGAATAAGTCATTTATTCTTCATGTTGGTCATCATCTAGATTACCCAACAAGCCTTCTACCCAACTTCTTAGTCACCGTCAACATGATTATTAAGTATCATAACACATTCCTTTCTTTTTCTTTGTCATATGCATCAATTTTTATTAATCAATATCGATATCTGTCTCTTTAGCTACCGCTAGGGGTGTTCAAAATAACTGATTAACCGAGAAAATCGAAGAAAAATTAACCGAAAAAACCAAACCGAAATGAAAAACCGATTAAACCGATTGTCAAAACCATAAATTTTAACAGGTCCGGTTCGGTTTTGATTTTGAACCAGAAACCGGCACAAACTGAACCGGACCTATAAAAGCCAAAGTTACAAAAATCTTCGAGGTATAAATAGTTAAATTGTAACCTAACCCTAACAATTAACATAACTTTACTGCCTCTCACAAAAAGTCACCGCCTAGAGAAATTCCTAATCTTCCTCTCAATTAATTCCCAATCTTCCTTTCCCAGTTTCCCAATCTTCCTTTCTGATGGGTTGTTGAATGAGCTTTCAATGAGAAGATCACATTTTTCAACGTCACATACATATCCAAAGAAAATTGATGTACAGTGATCTTTGTCTATCTTTGTCACTTGTATCTTTTTCTTGTTCTTATCTTTCCTCCTTTTTCATTCTTAGCTGTACCTCAGACTTCACTACTTTGAGTTCTTGGTCGAGACTCTTTCTTTCACTCCTGCAATTTGAGGCTCTCCTTTCTAAAATTGCGAAAGGCGCCCCCCCAGAACAAAGCCCCATCCTTCTTTACCCCCTTTAATAAAAGACCCTCGCCCCGCTTCCTATTCATTTGTGGGTCGGCACCCGAGGGCCTTTTTTTTCTCAATTTCAAGAATCTCCCAACCGATCTTTCTTGTGGTAAGTATTCGTGATAATGGCTGAGATCGATGGGATTAATGGCAATGGAAACCATGAAGGAGTTGTTTTGGCTGAGATCGTGAAAATTTTAAAGCCCGATTTAATGTAAACCAATTTTAAAAAATCCAAAAAAACCCATATATGATGAGATTAGGTTTCTCGGTTTTTTCCAAAAAAAATGGATTTAACCGAACTGGATTGGTTCGGTTTGAACCAGTTTTCAGTCTGGTTCGGTTAATATTTCACAAAATTAATGTTATTCGGTTCGATTGGTTTTTTGAGTTTAAACCGAACCGAACCGTGAACACCCCTAGCTACCTCCATTATGTTACATCAAGTGTCGTATGTACATGCGTGACATTGTGGCGTTACGATCAAGGAGTCGTCACCTAATTATTTAGTTCAGGGCCACTAGGAGATCCAAACGGATTGGTCTTATATAAAACTCTAGGGTAAGAGATTGATTGTGGCTAGGTAAGATATTAACACCCTTAGCGTATCTTACCTAAGGTAAGTTGCATTGTGTGATCTAGATGTAACTTAAATGTATTGATGAGTTCCTAATCAATGGTCCGTTTATTGCTTAGAATAAATATTTATTTTATGAATAAATTTGGCATTTTGAATTATTATGAACTCGTATGCCAAAATAAACTCTTGCGAGAAAAGTCCATATAAGTGCTCTGACAGGGTTCACCTATTGTGGAAGACGAAATAGTTTTCCACAAATCGTATCGTATATTATGGTGAAAAATAATCCCAATTAAAATTAGTGAATATCCAAAATAATTCTAAGAATTTTCTAGTCAACTTCTAGTATTTAAATGCTACCTTACTTGTAGTTCCAACATTTATACAAGAATGCTGATTATTAATTCTCATGAATTAAAATTTTTAGTGGTTAGTGAAATATTAGCCAAGTTTTTATGGATTCAATAAATTGGTTATTAAATCTAAAAATAGATGCAAAGATAGTTTTTGAATTTTTATTTATATTTAAAAAATGCTAAATCATATATATATATATATAAAGCAAAATATGATTTTTATCTTTTGAGAGACTTGGCTAAATGCACACTAAATAAAATACATATATTTTTTTTTATTTTTTGATAATGAGAATTTGTTTTTAGAAATTTTGGAGATTTTGATGAAAAGTGGGGTATTTTAATGCCAGATCAACATCTTACTAGGCAAGTTTACAGTTCCAATATTAAATAAAATTGCTGGAAAACTATGTGAGAGACCCACAAATTATTTTAAATTGGTCCTTGAATTTTGTTTTATAATTTTTATGAATTTATTTGGGGTCTGTTTGGTAAAAAATCATTTTTATTCAAAACAAAACTGTTAAAATAGATCTAATGGTATGTTTGCCAAACAACCTTTAGGCCAAAAATTCCTTAACAAAAAAAGTAACCAACCCAACAAAGCCTTGGTACTTGACGTAAAACAAAACCAATTGGGTTAACTCGAAAACACTTGTTCAACCCTTAATCGAACCGAAACCATGGTTTGACCCGAAACTAAAGCAAAACAAACAATTAAAACAAAAACATATCAAAACTAAAAAAACAAAAAAAAAAACATAAAATTTATGATAAAAACATATCAAACACTAAGAACATGAAGAACGTTCAAACTGAAACCCAACAAACACAAATCACAAACCAGACAAGTTTCATGCAGTCAAGTGAAAAGGTTTGTGTGTAATTATGTGTAGATCAAGAACTAAGCATCCATTTTCTTCAATTAACACTTAAAAGTCACGATTTGATCAAAATCTGTTTAGGCAGTCAAAAGAACTCTAGAATCTATATGCATGAATATGTGTTATTGATGTGTTTGCTAAAGATGACAAGCTAACATGTTTGTGCCAATAGTTAACCCAAATCACCTAAAAAACAAGAGGTTAAGGCAATGTTCATGCGAGAACATGAACCCAGAATCTGGAAAATTTCTAGAAATTGAAGAACTAATGCCAAAACTTAAATTTGGTTTTCTAGGTCTCTAAATACACTATTTTTGGTCCCCACAAACCACATTACTAATACCAAGCATAATTGAATTCAAAAAACTAATAAATAACATCAAATCATCAATAACATTCATGAAGTTTCAACTTCATAACCGCAGCCCTAATGACAGCCAACAAAAACATTAAAATTTGATTCTCAACTAACTCTTGAACACTTAGAACTCAAACCATGTTCAGGATCCAGGAACATACACTGATAAAACAGAAAAGGTATCAAACATCCACTGCCACCTTACAAAATAAAAAAGACATCAAACACTCACTGTCACCTTTTGGCATATCCAAAAATACAATATTTTTATCAAAATCAGTTACAAACATATTGTCTTGACACTTAGTAACGTCAATATCAACTCCAAATAAGATTTAAATAATAAAAACAATATTTTTACGTATTAATTAAAACAAAACTAGAAAAGATCATAATACTAAAACAAGTTGAAAAAAAATCAAAAGAGGTTTAAATATTAAGAAAGCATTAATAGGAAGGCCACATAGACTCCACCAATGAGTTTTTACATGGTTATACCTTCTCCAACCTTGTTGACTATAGATTGCTATTTTTTCTTCTCTTTTCCTTCCTTCTTTCCATTTCACTCCTTTTCTTTTCAAAGCTTGTTAGACCTTCTATGTTAGGCTTTTAAACCTTCACAATATGGTATATTAACAGAGTATTTCTCCATGTTTTCCTCCTTTTTTTCTTTTTTTCTCCTCTAATTTCCAGGGGTATTTATAGGATTTTCTAGGTGTTTTTTGGTGGATTCCCTCTAATATTGATCAAATCTTAGCTTTTTGATCAAAGTGAGAGGGTTTTGGAAAAAAGCTAACAACTGAAAGCTCTTGTACAAGGCTGGTTTTGAAAGTGTTGATTTGGTTTTAGAGGTACTTGGTGGTTTTAGACTTGGAAGGCAATAAGCTATTTCTGGCCTTTTGATCTTAAGATGAATTAATAAGAACCCTTTGAAAAGTTTTAAGTGTGAACACATGAAAAAAATAGGTGGTTTTTGAAAAATGGGTGTAAACGTTATTAGAAACCACTTGAAGTTGGTATAAGATCTGCATGTCTTTTATTTGGATCCAACATTTCTCAATTTTAAGGTTTGTAGCTTCACATTTATTTATTTGAAAGTGCCAAACCGATTAGCATAGAATTTGAAAATACAGAGATAACTGATTGAAAACAAGATGTTGTTGAGTTTGTTGAAGAAAATGAGATGTAAATGTTTGATGAGAGTAACTAGTCTTTGTAGAGGGGATGTTTTTCTGTTGAATGGTGGTGATTATAGCCCCTCAAGTGATAAAAAATGCCACAGTCATTCGCCTGAAAGTGCTTACCCGATTAGCCAAAACTATCGAATAAGTTAACCAGTGACTGAACAATGCATCGTCTAGGTTAAACCCTAAAAATTAGGGTTTTTAATTTGAGAACTGAAATATTTCATTTCAGCCCCTATTCTTCCAATTGCTTTTAATTGCATCCATAATTGCCTCCCAAACTCTTAATTGCATGTAATTTCACCCCTGCCGAACTCAATCATCAGCTCTAAAGTTTAACGTTATTTTTATTTTGGTCCTTGGTTCCTGATTTGTGCACCCGAACCCTGAAATAACCATTAAACTTTAAATATTTTTTCAATTTAGCCCCTAATTTGATCAATTTCAGCCCCTACAATCACATGTCTTTTTAGTTTGGTCTTTAATTTTTGATTTTTTCAATTAAATCTCTAATTACCCATCAAACTTCAGTATTTATGCAACAAAGTCTTCATCCAAATTTTTGTTTCTTTACCCCAGATCAAAATGTTTTCACTAGTAAGGCCTTTTGTTAGTCAGAATTGGATGATCAATTTTGCCAATCTTATACATTTTAGTCCTCCAATGTTTTCACTTATCATCTTGGTCCTTCACCACTAATCTTGGAAACTTTTCTAGGCTTTCTTCATGTATGTCCTTTTATATTTTTTATTAGTTTTATTATATATATGTGTGTGTGTGTGTGTGTGTGTGTAGTAAAAAATAAGTCACAACAGATGCCCCTCCTTTACAATAATTACGAAGCAAAATCTCATTAAGGTTTTGCATAGTGAGCTTGTAAAGAATAAATGTCTGTATGATTTTCTAGGTTATCCACTCATCTAAAGACTTTGCTTTTTGCAGAAAATGATCTCATTATCATGGGTGATTTGTCAATTTTAAAATTCAAAAGAATTAGTCTATTTTCATGAACGACTTGCCTATTTTGAAATTCAAAAGTTTTGGTTTATTTCCACAGACGACTTACCCTTTTTAAATTCCTAAAAGAATTTCAGCAAGCGTCCATGTTTCTGTGACATTAATCTATTTTCACGAGTGACTTGCCCATTTTAAAATTCAAAAGTTTTGGTCTATTTCACCGGCGACTTACCCCTTTTAAATCCTAAAAAGAATTTCAGCAAACGTCTATGCTTTCTTGAAATTGGTCTATTTTGACTGGCGACCTGTTCATTTTGAAATTCAAAAGTTTTGGTCTATTTTCACGGGTGGCTTAATCTTTTTAAATTCTAAAAAGAATTTTAGCAAGCATTTATGCTTCCCTGAAATTGATCTATTTTCACGGGCGACCTACCCTTTTAAAATTTTAAATTCTATGATTTACATCGGATCCTTCCAAAACTTTTCTAAAACGAAATTTCAAAATAAAAATACCTTTTAAGGGTAAACTCTTAAAACAAGTGCCTTATCTTACCGTCTTAATTATCCTCACCCTATAGTTGGGATGTCTTTGCCATTTCTTGGCTTTCGTTCACCCATGCAGATTTCGAGTGTTGAGCTGCTTTTGTAGACTTCTTTCATGAGTATTTAAGCTGTGGAGAATGCTATCTTAATCGGGAATGAATTTTGTCATTTTGATGATTTTTGTTTTCAGTTCAGTTGAATTGAACTCCTGCATCTCAATGATTCCCTTCAACTAAAACTTTGGTTTCATAGCTCAGTTAACCTAAAATTCCAATCTAGCAATTCCTTTTAACTAGAACCCAAACTCTTTGTCTTCGGTTTGGATAACTTGAGATCCCAATTTGACAATCTCTTTTAACCACAACCAAAATCTTTGTCTTCAACTCGATTAACCTAATATTCCAATCTGGTGATCCTTTGTAACCAGAACTAAAATATTTGTTTTCAGCTCGGTCAACCTAAGATCCCAATCTGGAAATTCTTTTTAATCAGAACTAAAATCTTTATCTTCTAGGATAATCGTTTTCTCACAACTATTCTTGATATGCAACTCTTTTCTAGCAATTTTGTTATCTCAGCGACTCATGTTTTCAGCTCATTAACTTGAAATCTCAATTTGATGATTCCCTTTAACTAGAACTATCTAAAGGCATTTTGATTGAATCCAAAACAATTTGATTGCAGGGTTGGCATTTGATACTTCCTGGTCACAGGGTTTGAACATTTTGACATTTTTCAATGCTAAAAAACTAAGAAGTTCCTAATGGCAGGATTTTTCTCATTCTCTTTCTAATTACAGGGTTAAAACTGAGATCCCTTATTGTCATTGCTTAAGGATTATTTTTCAAATGATTTAATTATGGATTTTTCCTATAAAATTTTAAAAACATTTATGCAATGCTTAAAAGTTAGATGACATGCATGCATCCTTACCTGGTTTAAAATAGAAGCCCCTCTTCTTTGACACTTTATCGTCCTAAGGTGCCTTGGCTTGCCATCTGATGCTTTTTGGACTATCCAATTCTCATTCGAGTTTATCATTTGCCAATTCTCCGTTCGAATATAAGTGCTCCTTTTTGGACTATCCACTATGATTACTGCTCTCATTATTTATCAAGCCTAACCAAGCCCCCAAGTGTGGTGTTGTTTGTTTCATCATGAAGGAGTTTAACAAATCATTCAACTTCTTGGATCATTTCAAAAACCACCTCTTGATTAGCTGTGTGTATTTTGCCAACAATTATTTAAAGGCTTTCTGGTGTGAACCTCATTTTAGATTGCAAATCAGCCATGACGTTGCCCCTTGTTGAAACATATTCTTCAAGCATCAACCTTCATGAAATTTTCAAGTCATTTAGACATGCATATCATTGCTTGCAGTAAAGATTCATCAATGTATATTTAATGTTCTTCATAATAAATGGCTTTTAACCCGTCTAATCTTATTAAACAACTCTGCACATTTATTATAACTATTACAAGTACTTATATAGCTATGGAGTTGTCCCTCAATTGAGCTATGCTTCTTCAATATGAAAACATTTTCTAGATTCTTGAATAAAACCATTACAGTCATCATTCACTAATGATTTTCAACATCTCTTTAGCTGATACGACTAAGTTCATCCTTTTAGACCCAATCTATCTTTAGAGATTCTCCCTCATTTCAAGGCTTTGTAATTAGCTAAACTCAATCATGGAAAGAAACACATTATCATCATCAATGATGTTCTTTTTATCACCCATATCAATACGGTGGAATGCACCTTGAATCAATGAGCTTCAAAGTAGATTTTCCTTTGTCAATCTAGGTAGCGTGCATCTTTCCAACATGTACCCATGTGATAACATCTTTCAGGAGTCATAACCATATTTCAAAGGGTAAACCAATCTTTTAGACATGAAGACTACCCTCAAGTGTAGCGTTACTATTAATTGCTGCTAGAGTTCATTAATCATAGACTGTTTTTAGCAACATTGCCCTCAACTGATCTGATAATGCTTATTCTTCAATCTATCATCAAGAGGCACTTGTCATTGACAAATGCTAATCATAGTTTTGATGGATTTCACTGAATCATCATTTGATTATGTGTTTATTTCCCCTCTAACAAATCTGAATAATGTTTGTTTTTCCTTTTAGGGTCCGCTGTATTGCCCCTCGTTTGCTCAACTTAAAAAGTGTCAATGTCATTTCTGTTAATGGCTTTGTAAACTCGATCAATGATCTTTTTTATGAAAATCTTTCTTCTTTAGAAATCAACTCATAAATTTCTAGGATCATTATTTAATTCTCATTGTTGAAATGAAATTAGAAAGATGTCAGTTTTGAAAGTATTTTTAAAATTAAGCTTCTTTAGTCAAAGATCTAACACACATCATTTAATACATGCAATCTGATTATCTTGTATTTTGAAAACATAAATTGACTCGTAAGATTAAAATAGTTTGTTTGGCTCTTTTATAGTGCTTTGTGTCAATTTTAATATCTTATTTTGGGCATGTCATTTGATGGTACGTAACGAGGTGGCATTCTGTTGATTTCAATACCAAGGTGTTTGGGGTTTGGGGATTTTAAAGACCTAAGATCACTATCAACTATTTACTTCACTCTCTTTCTTTTGTTATCTTCATAATGACATATAACCATGCTATACATTTCATCAAAAAGTCGTGTTTCCTAAAACTAGACAAGAAATTCCATTTTCATTAATCAAAATCAAATAATAGCAAATAATTATGCTTTGCCTTTTCTATAGAATTTCCTATAATCAAAATCAAGCACTATGCCTTACCTCTTAACATGACTTTTCATCAATAAAAAAACTTTCAATGTTATCAATCAAAGTCAAACATTAGCATATAACCATGCTACTTTTTTCAATAAGAATTTTTACCTCATTTAATTAATAGTTCAAGAAGTTCCATTTTGATCTGTCATTTACATACAACCATGCCATTCCTTCCATTGTCAATCTCAAATTTAAAGAGAATACTATAGCTCATTGCCAGTATTTATCTCATGATACTCTATTTTTTTTTTGTTGTCTTACATATCAATTCGAAGAAAGGGTTAAGGTTCACTACCAATCATTAGCCTTATCATTTCCTCATTTTCTTTTACTATATTTGTAAAAAAATGGCATATAATCATGAAACACATTCTATTTTTACCTAAAAGATCAACATTATCTTAACAGAGACCATAAAATAACTTCAACCAATAAAATAATTTGAAGACATTAAAGGTTTTATCATAGATATCAAGGGATATGTTTATAGTCCAATATCTTTTTTTTTTCTCATGCCCCCAACATTAATTTTTGACATTTGTTGTGCCTTTCCTCAATTAAAACCTTTCTTGCTCCTCCTAGACATGATAGGCATACCCCTCTTAGACATGATCGATATTTTTCTACCTTTAACCTTTTCATGGCATTCCATCATCAACACTTGATTTGCCTTTAAGTGCAGATAATTTCTACTTTTGGCTTTCCCACTTCCTTTTTCAAAGTTTTCCTGGATGCCCTCCAGTCAAGGGTTTTTTTTCTTTTCATTTTTAGCCCTTTCTCGATCATTGGGCTTTCATTCTTAGCATTCCTTTTACCATTGATTCTATTAATGTTTTCATCTTTTCAACCAAAAATCCCTCACTTGACCTAGTGTAAGGGTGTAATCTAGGCAGGGTTTTTTTTTCAAAAGAAAGATTCTATCAGGCTCAAATTAGGATTTATAAGGGATTTATCTTAAGAATTGTGAAAGGAATAAACAAAGATGGTATTTTTTCATTTCAAACAAGGTCAATTAGAACCGATAAATTTTGACCTTGTCCAGTGTAATAATTTGGACTTGCAAAGAACCATGATTCACGAGTCCATAATTATTGAATCTACTGCAAGTCATTATGCGTACCGCTAAACTCCATGATATGTGGTTTAATTTCACATATGAGCTCAAAATTGTTTGGTCATCCTACATTGTTTGTCATGCTATTTTAACAAACATTGAATTATTTCTGCAATCAAGACACTTTTAATCTTTCAAGATTGATTAGTCTTAATTTTGCATGTTGGAGCTTGATCAAAATATCATAGCCAATAATAAAATGCTAATCATCTTTTGATTTTAGAACAACAAAAAGAAAAGGCATATTTCATTAAAAATATGATTTAATCCCTAAACAAAATGTTGAAAAAAAAATTTCATAACAAAATTGTTGACAATGCAACACCCTAATTAGGCTAGCTTCTCCAGCAATCACCCGTGTCTCATCATCATTTATCAATCTTTGTTATGCTCACGATGATCTAGTGACAATATGGCAGATGATATCATTTTTCACATCCTCAACTTGCCTCTTACTCATTAACTTCTAGACTCGATACTTGAAACTCTTACAACTACTCACATCTCTCATATGGATTATACCACGTAGGAAATTATGGTTTATGACAATTGTTCTTAAATGCATGACAATTCCAATATCGTGTCCAACCGTGCTCCTTCCTTGACAATAAAAATGGATCTAAATGGGAAGAATCTATGGAGTAAACCCTTCCCTAATCACAACATATCAATACTTTCGATCTTAAAGTTAAAAAATATCATGTTAGGAAAATATTTTCCCATCAGCACAATGTTAGCATTACAGTTCAAAGGACTTACATGAGGTTCTTTTCTTATTAAAACCCCCATGTTTATTAAATGTCTTTTGTTCTATTGTCTTCCATTGTAACTCTTCATGATCTATATTTTCATGAAATCACTCTCCCTATCAACGTAGGTCAATACATGTTTTTCTTTGTATTCAACAAGCCCAATATCCTTGCTATCATTGCCTTTAAAGGCTGGTGAAACAAAAGGAAAGAAGAAATAACTTTCTATTTTCACATCAAATACAAATATATTTCTCTTCCAAGTAAGCCAATGAAGTGAACCATTCATGGATATTTTTATCATACGACAAGAAACTTCTCTTATGGCAACTTTACCTCATCCAACAGCTTTCACCTCCAAGTCTTTGAGTCAAACAACTCAACTCTAATGCAATGGTACATATAGAATTCTTTATCATGCGGGCAGAACTGGGCTTCGAGAATCTCATAATTTTATAGCATAAAGGCTTTGATCTTTCAACCATCATACTAAGTTTTATAATATCATATCGTGTTTTCAAATTCAAGATCTTCTGCCATTGTTTCGTAGTAGGGTTTCCCATGTAATAGCATAGTCCATGGTATGCGTGACAAAGTAACACTCCTTGATTTGTTAATGCCATTATTTCAACATAATTAGGAAGGAAATCAAATGACATTTTAGGATGGGGCTTCAGAGTGTTAATTTAAATAAAGGAAACATGATATTCATTCTTGATCATGCTTTGTATAAAGAATCTAGAGACAATGTTGATTTTTTAGCTGTATAGCTTCGTACAAGTGGATTCGTAAGTGAACTTGTTGCCTTTCTTAAAAAGAAGCCTAAATTTCACCACAATCTCTATTAATAAATGCGTTAAGACTTCATAGATGACATTCGAGCATAGGGCACAAGCTTAGTTTATGGTAAAGTAGAGGTTTTTGTTATCGGCTTGAAGAAAAGCACAATGATGCTTTTGGATTAGAAGTTGAGCAAATCCTCAATAACACCGTCAAACATTGACAACTCTTGGCTCTTTAGAGAAAAACCAAATTTGGGGGACCTATATTTCAACCTATGAGCATGCATGTTAAATGTATGAGTATGTTTTTCTATGATGAATTTGCTCTTCAAGAGGTGACACATGGTCGTTACTCTTGCATGATGAATAATAATTTTGATTCTTGCCCAAACTATACAATGAAAATTTTCTAAGTGACGACCATTGTGTCACTCGTAAGTCTTGAATTCAAGATGTTTGGCTTGCCTTGATTTAAAGCATATGTAGGTAGCATACACCCTAAAGTCAAGTTTTAATCCTTTTACGTAAGATAGGGGATAAGTTTACTACTTGGTCCCTAAAAAGGGTCTCTTGATGTCTTAGTGTATTGTAGAGGCAATATAGGGGTTCAGTAGGTGATGTGATGACATGAATATTAATCATTACCAATCCAAGCACTCAACAAATAGTCATATGGTTTCACGAACTTAAACCTTGATTGAAAGTCATAGGATAAGTCGCTACTCCGCCAACTAACCTGAAGTTTCCATATATGTGCATTTCAAAGCGATGTATCATAAATAGACTAGTCATGCATGAAGACATTCATTTATATCCAATGTACATGCACAAACAAGATAAACATACAAAGACGTAAAGAAGTAAGCCAAATGTGAAGATTTAAACACATCAAATTACATAAACCACATAAAACATATAGAGCTGAGTCCAATACTATCAAAATAGAAGGTCCACAGTTAAATCACCATTTTGTCACATATGTGTATGCGGCGTTGCGGTGTCGGGATCAAGAAGTGACCACCTAGTTGTTTGATTCAGGGTTAAGAGACTAATTATTATTAAGGAAGGTATAGTACTCTTAGCGCACTTTAGCTAAGGTAAGTTGCATTGTGTGATCTAGAAGTGGCTTAAAGGTATTAATGGGTTCCTAATCGATGATCTGTCTATGGCTTAGAATAAATATTTATTCTCATGAATAAATTTGGCATTTCGAATTCATTATGGGCTTGTATGCCCAAATAAATTCTTGTGGGAAAAGTTTATCTAAGTGCCCTGACAAAGTTTACCTATCTTGGAAGGTGAAATTTTTTTCCACAACTCATATATTGTGGTGAAAAATACTCCCTATTCAAATTAGTGAGAACACCTGAAATAATTCTGAGAAATTTATAGTCAACTTCTAGTATTTAAATGCCAACCTTCTTGTAAGTCCAACATTTATACCAGAATGTCAACTCTTAATTCTCATGAATAAAATTTTTTAGAGGTTACTGAAATATTGACCAAGTTTTCATGAATTCAATAAATTGGTTATTAAATCTAAAAATACATGCAAATGTACTTTTTTTTATTTTTGTGTATATATATAAAATGCTAAATCATACATATATACATACATACATATAAAGCAAAATATAATTTTTATCTCTTGAGAGACTTAATTGAATGCACACCACATAAAACATATTTTTTATTCTTTTGAAAATGAGAATTTGTTTTTGGAGATTTTGACAAAAAAAACAGAGTATTTTAATATCAGGTTAGCATTTTACAAGGTAAGTCTACAACCTCAATTTAAATAAAATTGCTGGAAAAATATGCAAGAGATCCACAAATAATTTTAAATTGGTCTTTGAATTTTTTTTAAAATTTTTATGAATTTATTTGGGGCATGTTTGGTAAAAAAACCATTTTTGTTCAAACCAAAATTGTCACAGTAGCTATAATGGTGTGTTTGCCAAACAACCCTTTAGATAAAAAAATTCCTTAACAAAAAAAAGTAACCAACCAAACAAAGCCTTAGTATCTGACTTAAAACAAAACTAATCGGGTTGACTCGAAAACACTGGCCCAACCCTGAATCGAACCGAAAACCATGGTTTGATCCGAAACTAAAGCAAAACAAACAATTAAAGCAAAAATAGATCAACACTAAAAAACACAAAAACATAAAATTTTATGACAAAAATTGATCAAATACCAAGAACATGAAGAGCACAATGAACATTCAAACCGAAACCCAGCAAACACAAATTACAAACCAGACAACTTTCAATAGAATCAAGGGCATGATTTTATGCGTAATCATGCGTAGATCAAGAACAAACATCCAATTTCTTCGATTAACACTTAAAAGCCATGATTTGATCAAAATTTGTTTGGGTAGTCAAAAGAATCCTAGAATCTAAATGCATAAATACGTGTTATTGATGCATTTTAACCTTAGATTATTTACTAAAGATGACAAGCTAACATGTTTGTGCCAAAAATTAACCCAAATCATCTAAAAACAAGAGGTTAAGATGATGTTCATGTGAAGAACATGAACCTAGAATTTGAAAAGTTTTCAAAAATTGAAGAACTATTGCCAAGACCCATATTTGGCCTTTTAGGTCTCTAAACATATTGTTTTTGATCCTTACAAACCACAGTACCAATACAAAGCATAGTTGAATTTAAAGAACTAGCAAATAACATCAAATCATCAATAATGTGAATGATATTTCAACTTTATAACTACAATTCCAATGACAGCTAGCAAAAACATCAAAATTTAAAAGGAGGCCCCAATATACGTAAGCTAATACTAAGGAATCTTCTACGAATATACCCCCTATCCCTTTACATGCCCTTTTTATAAGATAATTTCATATGCGTATTTGATTAATCAATATTTGCACAATCTTGCTTGTAACATCCCGAGTTTGTCAAAGATTTTGTACTACAAAATTTATTATAATTTCCAAGATTCATCACACTTATCCAACTCTTTCCAAACCCTACACTTAGTCAATCCTATAAGCCTTCCCCACTTTTTATATAATCTCCTAATGATTTTAACTAGTATATAATCACTACATATTACTAATTAACAACACCCTTATCAACCATGCATTTAACCCCTAACTTTCTAAAAAAAAATCTAAATTTCAACACATTTTAAAATCTCAATTAAGTTTAACCAAGCAATGCTTTCATCTTCATGCACAGTCTAATAATTATACACATTACTTTCATACAATTAAAGAATATTTAAATTAACAATTTAATTTCCTCTCTCTTTTTTCTTTATTGGCTAACCATGTAACACTTCATTTTCCAAATTCATGCTTCATTATCCCAAGGTTTTTAAACCCATTTCATCCCAAATAAACCAATTTCCATCAATATTATATTTTCTCAAAATTTTTACTAAGAACCCAACTCAAATTTTCTTAGTTTTCTTCTAAATCATTTCAATTCTACTGAAACTTACATAATTAGGTTCTAAACACCTTCCAAGTAATTATGTGAGCTTCCAAATGTAACCATTCAAAATTTTTGCCACCCCTCTTTTTCTTTTCTTGATTTCTCTAGTTTCTCTCTCTAACTTTTCTTTTCTCTTCTTTTTATCTCTATTTACTCTTGTGTTTAAGTGTTTCCTTCTCTTTTTAAACCATGTGAAATCCATTCACAAGCTTAAATCCCTTCACAATTACAAGAAAAACAAATAAATCCTCTTTTTTTTCTCCCTTTAATGGTTGTCGGTCATGCTTATAAGGAAGGGGGAGTAATTTTGTTTTTTTTTTTTTTGTTTTTTTTCATTTTTGCCCCACTTTTCCTTTTAATTATTTTAGGTAATTTCTTAAGTTTCTAGTTTAATTTGACCTCACAATTTGACCCAATTTGAATTGAATTTCTTAGTCACTATTCTCTCTCTCTCTCTCTCTCTCTCTCTCTCTGAAAATCATCTATTCATTTAATTATAATTTCTTCATAATGCTTACAATTCGTAAAATTCCATACACAGCAAACATGATAAACTTTAATTCCCTCCGGCCTTTTTATACATATGTAATTTATATTATTATTATTATTATTATTATCTTTCAATTGTCTTTTATTGTTAAGTTTTTCCACATTTTTTCAGGGGTTTAATGTATTTTTCTTGAAAAAATATTAAATTAATATTAAATTAATTTTTTTTAATAATTTTAATATATTGATATTACAAATAAAAAAATATATTTTTTAATATATATTCTTTAAAAAAACACTTTAAAATGAAAAGTCACCCGTGACGGTTCGCAGGCAATGAGTAGATGATGCTAAACAACATGATTTGGGTGGTAAATTACCCTCAACTTCAAAGCA
>Ga0325414_1002917_pt1 | contig 17633 bp, 9 predicted proteins | sample PopdelMetagenome_8_FD_206183 | JGI IMG/M metagenome (GOLD analysis project Ga0325414, IMG submission 206183) | Populus deltoides microbial communities from Bellville, Georgia, United States - Leaf-PdKOR-R3 | ecosystem: Host-associated > Plants > Phyllosphere > Phylloplane/Leaf | place: USA... | reverse complement strand
AAATTAATTCAACTGGACAAAAGTTATAAAATGGACCCTACTCACTCTAAAGCCGCTTTTACGCAATAAAGATCGTGATTCGTGACCATCTTGTTTGACTGAAGAAAGAAAAGGTAAATAGACTGCATTATTGGAGGTCAAGATCAGTGCACTGGAAGATTTGAAACGATGAAACGGTGGAGATCTGAGTTTACTACATCCTCTATTAATTGATGAAGCGAAGCGATCATTTCATTGCTGACAAGTAGAACTGCTTCAGCTTCAACTGGAAAACGCTAACAAAACTTGGTTGCCAAAGTGATTTAATGGGGTTGCAAGAGACAATGGATATGTCCAGTTTTATACCCTCAAAGAAAAGGATTCAAATCGATTGCTTCTGAGATGGTTGGTCACAAACCTTTTGTGTGTTACCTAACCTTTGGATCAAAAAGAATAGGATATACAGGAAAAAAATGCAGAAAAGAGTATAATAGCCGATAAACTTAACAATAAATCAATGGTGGGCAAAAACCAAACAAGAAAACACTGGCCTGCTAGACAAGTTTTGATCAGGAAGGGAAAGTATATTGAACAACAGGCTATATATATGGCCTATAGCTTCCTACCTTGCATGAAAAATCGGTCTCCTCTGTCCCTTGACGTGCCTCGTGCATTGGTTTTGTCTATTTGCCCTTTCTGTCCACACCAGGTAACAGCGTAGCATTTACAAGCTGTCTGGAAACTTAAAATATGATCAGAAATAAAATCGTTTCAGCACCATCTGTTTGGTATCGTGGTGGCGCGTGGTGATTTTTATCTGAAAATATATTTGAAATAATTTATGCAACTTCATGCAGTTTCTTTTTGAAGGGCGTCTCGTCAGCAGAAAATGTAACAAGGAATTACAGCCTAGATCTGTACGACGTAGGACCATAAAAAATCAGTCTGAAGCCAAGGAATCTCAGGTGTCTTCTCCAGCAGGTAGCGTAAGTTCTTTGAAAATAGGGGGGGTTTTGTTATTTTATTGAGTTAAAGGAATTCTTGGTAAAATGGTTTGATTAAATAAACTTCATTTATTTCTTTTTATCCGTTGATAAATATACAAAAATGTTTTTAACTCATTATTAAAATAAAAATAATTAAAATACAATGAATATAAACTAATAATTAAAGTTTCACTTCTTATTACTTTTCTACATAACAATATCTTAAATTAAACTTTGTAAACAATATTTGAGAATACATTGTTTTTTATTTTTAAATTAAAAAAAAAGGTTCAGACCGGTCACCAATCCGAACCCAAAAGATCTTGTAAGGTAAACCGAACCGCAAACACCTTTTACCCTCCCTTTTAAAAAAACTCCCGTTAGCGCGTCTCGCCATCGGCGTCAAATACCACCACCACCGCCTGAGTGCCCGAAACACAGACCCAAATCGGAATTTCAGAGAGAGAGGGGGGCAGTCACTCTTTGTTAGCCCTCTCTTCTCTCTTATCCATTCAAAACCCTAAATTGCTCGCATTCACTTCACATGCCAATTCCTTCTATTTGATGCGACGCCCTCATGTCCGCAACCGGGTCGGTTCCAATTCCACCGACCAGACCGACCAGCACAAGATGGATCCTACTATCAAACTCCATACCCGATCCATCAAATCCAAACTAATTACTATCATAACCCTAATCGCTCTCTTATCTTGTTATTATCTCTTTAAATCGAAAACGAAATCGTTTTCTAAAAAATACGGTATCATAATCGACGGAGGGAGTACGGGTACCCGGATTCATGTATTCGGGTACCGAATTGGGAGTGGAGGGAAAGCTGTGTTTGATTTTGAAGAAGGGGCATTGAAGGTGAATCCAGGGTTATCGGCGTATGCGGAGGATCCGGAAGGGGCAGGTGGGTCGGTGGAGGAATTGGTGGAGTTTGGGAAAGGGAGAGTGCCTAGAGAATTGTGGGGAGAGACCGAGGTTAGGTTAATGGCAACTGCCGGAGTGCGGTTGCTTGATTTGGAGGTTCAAGATCAGATCTTGAATGTGTGTAGACGGGTTTTGAGGAAGTCTGGATTTAAGTTTCAGGACAGTTGGGCTTCTGTTATTACTGGTATTATTTGTAGTTATATTTTGTTATTGGTAATTGTCTTAGAGGATTGACATTGGTCGTGATTGTGCTGTTTTTTCGATAGGGTCGGACGAGGGGTTGTACGCTTGGGTTGTTGCGAATTATGCATTGGGTGCTCTTGGTGGCGATCCTTTGGAAACTAGTGGGATTATTGAACTTGGTGGAGCTTCTGCTCAGGTTTTATTTTATCATCTCAAATTTAATTTTTTTTTTTGTGTTATATTGTGCCATTGAAAGTTTGTGAATATATGGCAGTAGGATGGTCGGTAATGAGAATTTAACTTGAAAATGTGGAGAATGACCATTCAAGGGCAGAGTGTTTAGAATATGTTAGGACCCCTTCTATTGTGGTGATGAAAATTTGAAATGTGCTAAGAGTCACTTGGTATGAACACGTCTCCTTGTTATTTGTTGTATTTCTAGATTTAGGGGATCTTTTCTTTTGTTCCTCATGTTGGTTGGTTGCTAATGGTCTATAGAAAATAATTGTTTTTAAGAAGTTAATATTGCTTGAATTTGCTATCTTCTTTCATGCTTTAAGTAATGCAAAATTGTTATCTATGCTTACTGTTTGATGCTGCTGTTGCAGGTGACTTTTGTTTCAACAGAGCCAGTGCCTCCTGAGTTCTCACGAACTATTAAGTTCGGTAATATTTCTTACAATATCTATAGCCATAGCTTTCTTCATTTGGGACAGGTAATCTTTCTCTAGAATAGCAGTCTTCATTTGAGACTTCTCTTATCGTATTTCTTGCTTGTGCTGTGATGCTTTTCAAGATTATCAACATATTTGGTTTTTATTTTTCATAGCTTGGATGGGTGATATTTATACTTGCATATAAATGTTATTGGTTTTGTGCCTTTTGGCATAAATTTGAATATTCCACCATTGTCAAATTTGCCTTTTTTTGTTCTTTTTTGGATAAAGGAAGAGTGAGCCCCAAAATTTGTTAATTCATTTGCTTGAATAGTTTTCTCATGGAGTAATCTAGGCTGGATTACAGTGCTGCAACAATGAGATGAATGCTAGAATGTGGGATCATGTAGGATTAAAGCCCAATGCCATTTTTTCTTCAGTAAAGGTTTGTTAAATAATGGAAAAACAATCAACTAGAAAACAGGGAAAAACTAAAAAAGAGCTTAAATAAAAATTTCTAGCATATTAAGCTAGATGAAAGTGTGTCTGCGTGGGCAGTATTTTAATCTTTATCATTGTGTCAACTGCTTCGATTTTAATATGTGAAACTCTTATAAAACATTTTGCATCTCAGCTGACTGCTTTTAATTGCATATATCTTCATTGCTAGATCTTTGAAGTTTGGTTATTGATCTCTTCTTGGATGCTAAGAAAAAAATAAGTATTGGTAGCTTGTAACTTTTTAATTATGCAGATTGCTGCATTTGAAGCATTGAGGGAATCACTTGTCTCAGGTGACCATCATTTGGGTAAGTATGCCGTGCCTTGTATTTTTTTAAGCGCTTAAATCTGAATTAAATGCAATCTAAGATTATTTTTTTTTTAGTTTTTGAGAATCAATTTAAAAGTAAAATCTGAACACAGCTATATTTATTCTATTACATGGTAAATTTCGTTGTTATATATTTTATCTTTCAATGTGCTCTGTTAGTCTAATATTTACATGCCAATTAAAGGGAACAGCAATAAGAACAAATGTCTATATATCTATGATTAATGTGCATGTTTATATTCTTTAGGCCAGTGATGTAAATTAAGAATAAAAAGTTGGAGGGACGTTACGGGAGGCGGGATGGAGAGTTTGATTTCTTTTAGAATTTCTTATTATTATATTTAAGTAACATAATGACTAAATGAAAAATTAAACATAAAATACTGATGGTGTACCCCTTTCAAATGTTTTGTTAGACTTGGTGCTTTTATATATATGTAAGGATTTAAATACAATTATGAGTTTGAATGTTGTGGATTAAGTTCTTTACTGTTGTTGCAACTGCTCAAAGTTGGGGTATAATTTCTCTACTTCCTTGAAGTTCTTGGGCTTGGAGTAGAGGGTCATCGTTGGTGCAGGCTATATGATATTTTTCTCTCATTGGGTCATGCATAATGATTGTTAAAGTTACTGTCTTTATCTGTTGTTTGATTGTAATCATAGGACCTTTGATTGGTTTGTATTGACCAATATGCACCAGTTCATTCTATCATTATTGGTTTTAGAAATGGGATGTCTTGACATAAATTCTTGCATTTCCCCAATAAAGCAGCTGCTGAATCTCTTGAGAAGGGAATATTTGAGGACCCTTGTACTCCCAAGGGATACTCACATGTTGTGGAGTCTTGGAAGCTCTCTCCAGGTTCTTTGACTGAAAAGAACAGATTTGTATCCACTCTTCATTCTAGGGGCAACTTCTCTGAGTGCAGATCAGCTGCCCTAACACTGTTACAAAAGGGAAAAGGTTTGAAATTCTTTCAGAAGAATCATAGCATGATATTTTGTCATAATTTTATGTCCTTTTAGTTTCTTTATTATCTGGATGCAGAGAGATGCTCCTATCAGCATTGCCACATAGGATCAATATTTGTACCTAAGCTTCAGGGGAAGTTCTTGGCCACAGAAAATTTCTTCCATACATCAAAGGTTTTACAACCTCCCCTCTTCTTCTTGCTTTTTTTTTTTTATGTTGCAGCTTACTGTTTCTTAGTATTTTGTGTTCCATGTAGGAGAAACAACAATTACAGTTACCTATCATGTTCTGATTTTGGTTGCAACCATATCCAGCATGTTTATATTATGCTCTGGTTATACGTTTCCAAATCCCTTTCTTATGTGTTTTGTCCTCTTTGATTGATTAGTTCTTTGGACTGGATCAAAGGGCATTTCTTTTGAATCTCATGATAGCTGGAGAACAGTTTTGTGGAGAGGATTGGTCAAGGTTGAAAAAGAAACACCAATCATTCAAGGATGAAGATCTAGCACTCTATTGTTTCTCTGCAGCATATATCGTTGCCCTACTTCATGACAGCCTTGGAATTGCAATTGATGACCAAAGGTAAATTTCTCACCCACCACGTGCAAGGAGTGTTTTCTACGAATAAGAATTATATGCTTCTTCAATTGCTGAATTATTAAATTAGTCCAGGAATTAAACTGCTTATGTTTCAGATTGCTTTTCACTCTTTGAGCATATGTTGCATACACTTGTTCACATCCCAATTGTTTATTGTTATCATTATCCCCATAGTTGAAATTCTTTTGACTGGCGGTTTTACTGTGCAGAATTGGATTTGCTAATCAGGTTGGTAATATCCCACTTGATTGGGCATCGGGAGCTTTCATCTTGTATACCAATGCTGCCTTGGATATGGAAGAGCACTCTGACTGGATTGTGACTATTATTAGTGATGACCCGCTAACACTACTCTCTCTAATTGGCATAGCCATAGTATTGATATTTGTTGCATGGCCTATATCGAAGTGGGGGAAGCACCAGTTGAAGACATTTTATGATCTAGAGAGGGGGTGGTATATAGTTACTCGAGGTGGAAAAAGTTGATAGCATCTGTGGCAGGATACAAATACATATTCCTGGCTTTGTATATCAGGTGGAAGCTTGTGTAAATTACATGAAGCCTCTATTGATTTTCCACGCTTCCCTGTTCACTGTACAGTCACCCACTCTTAAAGCTTGACAATTCAGTGGGAAGGTGAGATGTATTATTACGTGGGGATCCAAAAAATGCAGTGTAACTAGTGAAAGAACAACGGTATAGGATAGAAGATCAGGTTCCCACTATGTATCTAGCGGGAATTTAAATCCTTATTTTTATTTTACCAAATGCTTCCTCATGGCCTGAACTAATGAATTACTAGCCGAGATGGGGGAGTTCCGCACCTCGACACTGTGTTCAGTGTGCTGTATCAAAATGAGTTATTTAGTATTTATTCACTTCTAGCCTTCTCTGCTTGACTTTGGATAGCTAAACACGTCGTGCCATTTAGGTATAGGTGCAGGCACAGCCTTATCCTGATGCAAGATATCGTGATGCACGAAAGAATGTTACCCATTGACACTGTTGGAGACCAAAAATGGCAGGCTAAAACAACAAATCTTGCCAAGCTAGGCATATGCTATTACGGGGAAAGAAGATACAGGGCATGGTCCAGATTTATCACCTGAATATTGGAACTGGTCCTCGAATAGTGATCATCGTCCATACCCATTCACTAATTAAAAATCTCAGGACTCCGGTGAATATAATACCAGACCGCCGGTTCGAACTCGGGACAGAATAGGGGGGAAACAGGAATACAATAGCCTGCCTTCGTTGGGATTCTCTGTTTCACTATTTGTAGTCAAGGGCCTCTTTTCGTTGGTGATTTTTGGCCATAGTTTCACTTGTAATTATGTTAGGGAAAAAAAAAAACACACCTGACTTGTTTACTTAATTTCTGGAAAATCATTTGAAACAAAGAACAATGCTTTTACAATCTATCATAGAACCAGAAACATGGATATTACTGGTATAATGCTGTAGTTAGTCCTTGTTTTATTTTATTTGTTTTCCATGAAAAAAGAAAATGATTTAAACATTGGAGAGATAATGAATAATTTATTATAATTTTTGTTTAAAAAATATTAAAATAATATTTTATTATTATTTTTAAAACTTTATGATTCATATTAGCATTCCAAAACAATTCAAAAATATTTAAAAATTAAATTTTAAATAAAAAAATTAAATTTTAAGTAAATGATGTTTTAGCCGCACATTTTTAGTATTTCATATTTACCTAAGTAACCTTTCTTTTATACTGCCTTCCAGCTCTATCTAATCCTCTTGCCAGACAAAGACAATGAACGCGTCAATTACAACATCTTGCTCTACAATCGATTACAGAGATTTAATGGCGATTTCGCTTCTTTAAATTTATACTAAGTTTGAAAAATATAATTTTAAGATTCTTCATGTTTTCTCTTTACGAATTTTCATGGTTTTTTTATGGAAAAAAATAATTAAAATGATGGAAAAGTCTAATATAATATAAAGTAGTTCGTTCTTTCTTAGTTAACTACTATAAATTTTATATGATGATTTTTAATTTAAACAAAATAAAAATTATTATCTTATAGCTAGATTATCAAGAATACAGAATTTAAAGGTAAGTATTATAGATTATGGTTGTTTTTCAAATAATTTTTCATATCAAAATATATATCAATGATTTTTTTTATTTTTTAAATATTATTTTTGACATCAGCACATCAAAATGATTTGAATATACCAAAAATATATTAATTTAAAATTAATAAAAAATAAAAAAAAATTCAAATTTTTTCAAAAGCATTTTTGAAACACAAAAATAAACATAAACTATGGCGGCTAATAAAATAGTTATAATTTTAACAGATTTTTTATTTTTTTATAACAAAATTATTCTTCATTGGTTTCATTCTCTGTTTACTCGATGTGTAATGAATTTTTTTTTTTGGAGGGGATGGATAATTTAGTAGGATCATGAGTTTTGAGCGTATTTGAAAGTGTGATTATGGTTGTTTTTTAAAGTACTTTTCATTTAAAAATATATTAAAATAATATTTTTTTTATTTTTAAAAAATTATTTTTGATACTAGCATATCAAAATGATCTAAAAATATCTAAAAAATTAATTTAAAATTAAGAAAATTAAAAATACAAAAACAAAACACACCTTTTCCCCCAAGACAATGAAAATGAAACGCCATATGTTTCCAGTCTCTATAAATATCCTTCGTTCAAAATAATAAACACTTGGGACCTGAGATACGAGGAAGGGGGACGTGGTAATGAAATGATACTAACAGATAAGGAGGGGTATTTTGGTCTTTTGACAAGACGATTTTGATAAAAACTGTTGCTGAAGAAAAGTCATCGTGCCAACCGCTTTTCGACAACGACAACCCACCCGGTATCTTTCTGGATAATCTTTATTTTTATTAAATTCCGGATCAGATGAGCTGGATGGTTTGGAACCTCAGAAACGACCAGTCATGCTCCTTCCCGAATTTGGCTACGGGCTGTATTAACGGGTGATCGGTGGAATATGATAGTTATTTTTTGAAATGTTTTTTATTTTAAAATATATTAAAATAATGTTTTTTATTTTAAAAATTAATTTTTAATATTATTATATTAAAATAATTTAAAAATATATAATTAATGATTTTACACAAAAAAATAAATCAAGAAGAAAGTGTGTTCGGAACGGTGAAGCGACGAAGAAATTAAAGTGATGGAGAAATATTGAAATTTGTATTTTAGTTTTGGTCTCACAGAGGAGTAATTCCTCTGTAAAAAGTTGCGGGAATCAATCATGCCTGTAGATGAAATTTGCAACCTGGCCATTCTATTCTTTTTTCTAAATATCTCATCCATTACATAAGTAGATTTCCTTGATATTTTTTATAAATTCAATGGTTGGTATTTTTTTATAAATAAATTTCATAATACAATTATATAAGATTAATATCACTACATATGCATGAAGAGCATGTTTATTTCCGCTCTTAAAAGCGCTTTTAAAAAAATTAATTGATTATTTTTTAATATTTTTAAATTGTTTTTATATATCAATATAACAAATAATTTTAAAAAAATTATTTTAATATATTTAAAAATAAAAATTACTTTCAAAAAATAACTACTAAGCTAAAATTATCCAACGTGGTTATGTGGGAAGACTTCAATTCCTTCTATGCATAGCTTAATTAGCATTCAGCAATCACTGTTCATAAATTAAATTTTTAATATTGATATTAATTTGTCTTTCACGGAAAAAAAAAAACCCAATTGCCAAATGGATATATTTTGAGAGAAATTAATGGACCCAACCATGAGGCCGAGTAGTTGTGTCCCTGTTAGAGGTCCGGCAGGCGGGCACTTGGTAGCTTAGCTTAGGCGGGAAGTGAGGAGAGAAAAATATCTCGAGTAGATTCATGGTCAAAGAAATGAAATGAATATGAAAATGCCACGGACATGAAAAACACTAACGACGTTTGTTGGAATTTTTTTTTTTTGAAGTGATTTTTTAAAAAAATATATTTCTAGAAAATAAATTATTTTTTATATTTAGTAGTATCATAAAAAATAAATTGAAAAGTATTTTTCAGTGTTTAACTATATCATGAAAAATAAATTGTTAATATTTTTTTTCAAACTTGTTAAAATAACGAGAAACAAGTCACAAATTATAAAGTTGAATGAGAATAAAATTGAAAAAATATTTAATTTCATAAACTATCTCAAATAAAATAAGTAATAATCAAAATAATGGAGATCAAATTTAACATATAAAAAGTTGAAAGATTATGAAATTAAAAAAAATATAATTTCACAAATTATTTCAAATAAAATAAATAACAATCAAACGAATGAGTATCAAATCTAATATATATAAAAAATCAATTAATGATAAGATAAAAGCAAAAAACATTCATAAAAATAAAAATCAAAGTTGATATAAAAATCAAATTCTAAGGGATGAAAATACAAAAAAATTCAAAACAAAATATATATCAATCAAAAGTTTAATGATTAAATTTAATATAGTCAGCAAATAACATGATATTTCTAAACTTTTCATAGCTTTGGAAAGTGTTTTCTGCCCAAGATAAAAAGAAAACACTTTCTTAAAAACCAAACTAAATTTTTATTTGATTGAAAAGTATTTTTCGTTGAAAAATTTTTCCAATAACAAACAAACACATAAAAATTTAAAAAATAATTTTCAAAAACAACTTTATGTGAAACAAAGAGGGCGGTGATTCTCTTTTTCAGTTCTGGGATTTTTTCCGTCTTGATCTCCTAATTATTTGTCTTCGTATTTGGTTCTTTAATATCACTTTGATTTTTTATTGTTTTTAATTGTTTGTTTATCATGTTCGTGTATGGTTAATGTTGACGAGATATTTTGTTGTTCAATTAATTTGACAAAACAAATTTTAATTTATTTAAAACAATTAAAATTTTAGGGACTAAATCTAGAGCTTAAAGAAATGTCCAGTCCATTTTTTTGCCGAAATCTAAGACTGATTTCCACAGTTATGGAAGAAGTTCATGTCCATTTTTTAATCCTGGTCCCTTAATTGTTTGTTTTTTTAATTCGATTGGTTCACTTTGGTTTTATTTCAGGTATGAAAAAGAAATTCTCTGGGTTAAATGGTGCTCGATCTTGCAAAACTATATAATTTTAGGATGATTTAGAATAATTAAGCGATAAGGGATTATAATTGAAGCTAAAACAAGTATAAGGATTAGAGTAGAAGTCAAGTACGTTGGCGCTTGTGGTGCACATGCCAACAAGTATGAGATGTCCATCATGTTTAGACGGAGCACAGGCGTCTCCTAACATCCACGCGCTAGCTTTCACATGGTGGCACTGAAAGCAGCACGCAAAGCTCTTACACTAGGACCGATGTGTAGCGGCAGTTTGACACCAATAATTTTTTTTTCTCATTCTCCCTTTTTTTCTTGGAAATCGAGTTATGCCTGCTAAAATTGAAAGGTGTGCTATTATTTTGTTTTTATATCAAATTTGATTTTCAAACTTTTAATTCCTATTTGTTTTGTTTTGAATTGATTTTTTTTTTTAAATTTACACTTCAGTATTTGATTTTATTTTTTATATCAAAATTGATAATTATTTTTTTCAACTGTTATTTGTTTTGTTTTTAATTTTATTCTTATATGATTTTTTTTTTAATTTTACCATTTAACATTTGGTTTCATTTTATTTATATGTCAAATTCGATTATTATTCTCTTGATTGTTATTTGATTTGTATTAAATTCTTTTTATTATTTTTTTTCTTCTTAATTTCACCCTTTAATATTTTTATTTATTGAGAATTTAACTTTGTAATTTTTTTGAATTATTCTTCCATGTGGTAATTTTAATATCATGACTTGTATCATGATTTTGAAAGTTTAGCTCTTTCAACTCCTTTTGATTCTTCTCAATTTCATCTCTTTCAACTCCTTTTTTTTTATTTGTATTAAATAATTATAATAAGAAGAAGATCTCATGGTCAAGTTGTTAATTTTGAAGGCTGACTCATGTTATTATTTTTTTTAATTTCACCATTCAATATTTTATTTGTTAAGAATTAAACTTAATTTTTTTTTTATAAAATTATCTCATTTTTATTATCAAACAAGATACAGGAGCTTTATGAAAATATTAAGAAAAAATCTTTCTGCATTTATATTTTTCGGTTAATCATTGATAATTTCTTCTGGGTTGGCAGCCCTACGCGTGGAGAACCCCAACACTAATAATTAGGGGGTCCACATCTCTCGGTCATTTCTACACATTATAATTCAAATTATATAAAATACCAAAACTATCCTCAACCCCCACCCCCAGAATTGGTCGGGAGTTGGTGAGCCATCCGAGAACCCCTCCTCCATTAATTAAAAACCCCGGTATTCTCTCGTTGCTTAAATCCCAATAATCCAACCTTCTTCTTACTATAATTATTTATTATACTAAAAACAATACCTTTAATTATATCATATTCATCGTGAAGCCCTAAGCTTGCAAAATCCTACATTACGCGCTTTTTACCTGCCCTCTCTCTCTCTCTGGTCTCGCCTATTTCCTCGCTTAAATATCCACACAAATCCTAAAACACATTCGCGTAAATACAAGAAAAGAAAATTTCACAGGTGACCCAACCAAAAACAATTTCACAATTCTTTTTTCGGTTCTCTCTTTAAATTTCTCTCTCGAGATCCTTCGATCCGCTGTTTTGAAGCGTGATCCTAGGGTTTCAAATAAACTAATTTGTTCTTTCCATTTGTTTTTTTAGTTTGAAGAGGAGAAAACGAAATTAGGGATTGCAAATGAGTGATCACGTGGTGTTGGACGTTGACCAACTCATAAGGCCAGGGTCGGCGACGCCTGCTGAGGAGTCTGATAAGGCGATCGTCAAAGAGGCCGATGTCGGCCCTTCCTGCTCGAGGGCAAATGATGGAATCGATGATGGTATTTCGGGGGAGGAGGAGCCGTTGATTCAGGGGGCCGAGTGTCGCATTTGCCAGGAGGAGGATTCTGTTAGCAATTTAGAGAATCCTTGTGCCTGCAGTGGCAGCCTCAAGGTACAATAAATATTGACAAATTTTATTTTCTCTTATTTTGTTCGTATCTTAATCTCTTTAAATATTCTGAAATTGAGGGTTTTTGGTCAATGAAAAGGAGGGTAATAATTAATATAGCTTTTAAATGTCATTTTGTGCTCTTTAATGTTTGATTTCGAATGCAATTGAATTCAAGATTGGCCGGCCAGTGCCCGTGGATGATAGTTTTACTATCTTGGATTTAAAGCTTGATTTTTTTAATTCTTTGTTTAGTGTTTTACTCCTGTTAGACATCATTCGAGAATTTGTTGTTTCAGAGAATTGTATTAGTTTGTTTCTCGTGATTTTTTTTGAGCCCGTGAGATACATTTTAGATAATTTGACTACACTAGCAACTTTTGCTTCAATGGAATCTAGTGGCAAGAAAGAGAGCTCCTGTTTTCCATCTCATCCCTTTTTAAATGCCATCTGATCCTAGCAGCCTTCAGATTGATGTTAGTCTTTGATATACACTTTTTTATATATGTATTAACGGCTTCAATTTCTCTCATCCAGTATGCTCATAGGAAGTGCGTCCAGCATTGGTGCAATGAGAAAGGTGATATCACTTGTGAAATATGCCATCAGGTATGCTCATTTATTATCGTTTTGTAGTTGTTCTCTGTAGTGGGCTGCATGCTTGTTGATCTATATATAGTGCACCGCTTCATGAATTTACGTGAATTTCTTTCATGAAAACTTGCCGGGCAATTTTGAATCTCACCTGCTATCAAAAGCAGCAGGAAGGCATAATGATCAAATTGCAAGTAAATAAACACTTCCAAAGCTTACAGGTGATGTTGGGGACCGTAGGTTTCCAATGGGTCACAGCAGGCTTAATTGATCAGGAGCTATACATGTAGAGGATTTGTTTTTGTATTTGAAAAGGAGATTTAGGTTTGTATACCTTTGACAATTTCTTGGATTTCATGGAACTGAGTACAAGAGGGCAGGAAGAGTATTGTCTTTAACTCTTCAGAGGTTTTTTGTGGTTAAAACTTAACTTCTGACATGTTGGATCATTGTTTGCAGTTGAAAAGTTCTTAAATTATTTGTACTTGTTTTGTATGTATTTCTAGTCGATAGACATTTTTTTTGGCTTATGTTTAGAATATAAAGTTGTACATTTTGGTATGTGGTGAGCTATAATCTTCCTTTTCTTATAAAAAAAGCAAATTGAACAGATGAATGTACACAACATGCAAAATATATCATTAGCTTCTTGTGGTCATGATACTTGTAACATTACTAATCTACTCATTAAGAAGATTGCTCCTCAGCTTCCTCTTTTGAGATCTAGAGAAATATGTCTGAACAGGACTCTGCCACACTTCTTAGATGAAAGTAGCTTCTACTATATTCTGATTTCTGCAAATACCATGTCTGTCTACTCCTGGAAAAATTTCCTAACTTGTGTATTTTTATTTTATTTTAATTTTCAACTTATAATAGATTATAATTGATTTTCTTGTTAATCTTTTCTCTATGATGTACAGCCTTACCAACCTGGTTACACTGCTCCTCCTCGTCCACCTCATTCTGAAGATACTGGTATTGATATTGGGTATGTTTAAACTAGTATTTTCATTGTTTTATTAGTTATCTGTAATTATGCTCTTTGTTCTGGAATCTGGAATTGCTGGGGCTTTTTTTATCACTTGCATAAAATTTTACACACATAAAACTTCAACTTGGACCAGGGGTGTGTGCGTCAAAATAACTTTCATGTCGTTTACCAATCAATGATGATTTTTGCATCATCACACATTCTTTTGCTGATCCTTTTTGTAGTGGAGGCTGGACAATCTCTGGCACTCAACTGGATTTGCGTGATCCTCGCCTATTGGCAATTGCAGAGGCTGAGCGTCATTTTCTAGAAGCTGAGTATGATGACTATGCTGCTTCAAATGCCAGCGGAGCCGCTTTTTGCCGCTCAGTTGCTCTTATTGTAAGCCCTTAATTTCATAAATTCCTCTTATCGTATTTGCAGGAATCTAAAGTATTCTTTTTCATGGCTCCACTTGAAAAGTTTATTCAAAATCATATGTGAATTGGTCCAGTTGGTCATTTGTAATATGAATTAAGGCTATTTACCAATGTGTCTGTTAACATGGAAGTATTTGTTTGCAATCATAATAGGATCATATTCTCTCAATACCTGGAGAATACTAGCAATATAAAGAAACCTGTTTAGATTATTATTTGGAGGCTCGAACAAACTTCCTTCTAGATCATTTGGAAGTTCCCCTGAACATACCAGTTGAGTTTCAATGCTGATGGATACTTGCATCTACAATTTCTCTTGCTGATGCTTTCTTATTTGAGCTCTCATTTTTCTTTGATTCTCTATTCAATTGAGATTTGGTTTTAATCCCAAACTCACTCATATTGCAGTTGATGGCCCTCCTGCTCTTGCGTCATGCATTGACTGCTACAGATTCTGATGGAGAAGATGATGTATCTACATTTTTTTCTGTAAGTTGAATTGGGATTACCGTCTATTCTATGGTGACGATGATCATTTCTTCATCATTTAGTGTTTTTTGGATTTTATGTTTTCACCGATCTGATGAACTGGTGGATCCCCTACAGCTTTTCTTGCTTCGAGCAGCTGGTTTTCTTCTGCCCTGTTACATCATGGCTTGGGCCATCAGCATCTTGCAGCGTCGTAGGCAAAGACAGGTCAGTGTTTTTCCTTTCAGTATTAATCTATTGTATCCTATTTGTATCGTTTGTGCTGAAGCTTGTACCATAATTTGGTTTAACAGGAGGCAGCAGCATTAGCAGCAACACAAGTAGCTTTTGTGCTACAATCAGGGCAACAGAGGGGTCTGCAGTTTACCATAGCACCGGGACCTACTGTAACACCTCACCAGGAGCCTGTTTAATATACCACTAAAGAAATGATCGTGTAGCAGTAATGGAAGGATGAAAGAGACTGCCGTGAATAATTTTATCCTGAAAAATGTCCAACGGCCTGTTTATAAGGCCAAAATGCTGTCAATCGGTACCCTATCCTGTTTAAAATGTGTAAATACATTACATTGTGGCGAACACAGAAAGAAGAATTATAAAATCTGCTGGCAAACATGAGCGTCTGTTTCCTCCAGTATTTTGTACTTTGTTTAAACTTATTATGTTTCAAGGCTAATTTTCAATCATTTCCTTCTAATTCGAGCGTTTAGTTTTCGTGCTTTGAAACTGGTTTTATTTTCTACGATTGGCACCATAATTTTATGCAGTACAGTGATCGACATGTTTGTGTTATAAAGTTGAAAAAAGCTTCTTGATCGGTTCTTGCTCCAGTACTTCGGAGAAATTGTACCAGAAAGATTAGGTTCAGCCCTCCTTTTGAAATTAAGAACAGCCAAAACAGGATCTGGCCAGGCCAGTGTTCCTGCCCTGGGGAAGACCGAATAGAAGAATAGGAGGAGCTGATAGTAGTTGATGCTGGGGGTATTTGTTTTCTGAATAATCAAACTCCAGGTGGATGTGTTCCAGGGGAGGATCGTGATCTAACTGGCATTGGTTCACAGGAAAGATATCTTATGTAACTCACGAGTTTGAACCGCGAGACCAGGAGGGTAGATTGCAGCAGAGATGGCTCCATCTTCTCATCATCCTGTAAAGTGAAGAAGGGGATGGAGAGAAAATGCATTGCTCATCACAAAACAACTGTTGAGAAAGCATCAGGTATATTACTACTACTCTATTAAAAAAACTTAATAAGTTTATGGTGCTTCACTGTCCATACTATACTAAAAAAACTGAATAAGTTTATGGTCTTCACTGTTCACATGAACAGTGAAGCCCCTTAGGTTTTTTTTTTTGTCAAATTTTTTCCTTAAGTTCTATTATCAAGAATTTTTATTTCAATTTTTTATTGATTTTGAATTTATCATCATAATTTACTTTGATTTGCATTTTATGAAATTATTGTAATTTTAAATAAATATCTCAATATTTGATTGGTACTCAATTTTTACAAACATTTATTTTTATTATCATAGCATTAATATATTTTTAAAAACTCGTGGAGTTCATGATCCGGAATGCATGTTTTGTGAGTTAAGTCTTGAAACCTAATTTGACCGAATATGTTGTCATCTTATTATTAATTTTTTTTCAAGATGTTATCTTAAAGTTTTTTTAAAGTCATACCATATTTTTAATGGTTTTCCAGGTTGTCTTTGGATTTAACAAGTCAATTAGGTCACCTAAAATCAACTTCCATGTATGTTAATTGTAAATCCGGGCTAGGCAGGAAGTTAAGTCGAAAGGTTTTAATGTTGACCCGTTAGGTCGAGTTTAATAACAATGTCAAATAATTTTTTTTATAAAAAAAATCCCATCTTTCAATTTTTTTTTCGAATTGAATCCTTTATGATTTTTTTTTTATCAATGTTCTCCTTTATTATTTGGTTGATTTTGAATTGATAATAATTTGTTTTGATTTGTTTTCTACAAGATTAACGCAATCTCAAACAAATGTTTTGTTATTTGGTTGATACTCAATTTTGAAAGTATTTATTTTTTCTATAATATCATTAAGTAAAAAATAATTTAAAAAACAAAATTATTAAATCCCGTGGAGTTCATGATCTAGATCGCATGTTAAGTTGTAAAGTCCGAATAGATCTAATATGTCGCATTCTCAATATTAAAAAAAAAGATATAATCTTGAATTTTTTTTAAAAAACAAAATCATATTTTTTATCAAACTTTTAAATTGTTTTTAAATTCTATCAAATCAATTGAATCATGTTAAAATAATTATTGTACAATTTAATTTGAAACTCATGCTAAATAAATAGTTAGAATTCAAAATTTTTAAAATTCACATGTTGGATATTATTTAATAAGAACGATAAAGAATTACTCACGATTTGATTTCTTCTTTCATATTTTTTATCCAAATTGCATTTGTAAGACCCAAACTTTTGGGCCAAACCCAAGCCCAAGTCAGCCCAAACTTAACCTAAGTTAACCTAGGTATATAAAAAAAGGTTGCAAGAGAATTACTGTTCTCTCTTCTAAGTCTTGTGGCCGCCGTGACCCTTTCCTCATCAAACCAAAGATTTCAGTTTTTGATTTTGAGTTTTGGGTTTAAGAAAAGTAGAAGTAGTAAGTAAATGATTCTCTCTCATGTTATTTTTAATTATGATTTGTTTATGGAAGGATGAGATAGATAGATAGATAGATAGATTAGGGTTTATAAGGATTAGAAGTTTATGTTGTTAAGATTGATTTATGATTATTAAGGGTTTAATGTTAGGTGATTAATTAGTATGTTGTTAGAAATAAAGATTTGTGAGTTGATTTGTTTAAATTAATTTTTATGGGTTAAGAAATTCATTTTTACCTTGCTGTAAAATCTGGACAGAATGGTCTTGAGGTTGAAG
>Ga0325414_1002914_pt1 | contig 17642 bp, 10 predicted proteins | sample PopdelMetagenome_8_FD_206183 | JGI IMG/M metagenome (GOLD analysis project Ga0325414, IMG submission 206183) | Populus deltoides microbial communities from Bellville, Georgia, United States - Leaf-PdKOR-R3 | ecosystem: Host-associated > Plants > Phyllosphere > Phylloplane/Leaf | place: USA... | reverse complement strand
AGAACCAACCTGCTTTTGCACCTGTTGCGTGGAAGGCATGGCACCCAGACCTCGGCTACCAGCTGTGAGTTTCATTGAAGCCATTCCACCATTATTACTGGTTCCATTGTCAGTTTGTGGATTTGTGGCGAGAGGAACTAAGTTGTTAGGGAAGCTGTTGTTTAGTCTTTGGAGATGTGGAGCAGCAGAGGTAATACCATGAACTGGCTGGTGAAAGAATTGGTGGGGGTTTGGTTGCATTGGTACAGCAACATTTGTAGATGCATCCACCTGGCCACCAACAAATGGCATCCCAGGGCTAGGCACGTTAAGCCCTGCTAGAAGCATTGGGTTCAAACCTGTCACTCGTTTAACTTGTTCTTCGACCATCTTGACCTGGAAAGTTGAATAAAATCGCTGCCCTTAAAATTTGGTAAATTTCTTCAACGGAGTAAATCATAGCAGCTCATCGTAACAAATGCAAAAAATAGAGCTGTTTTAAGACTAGGACACCAATGCACTTCACACATGACTAACAAACTCTGGCAACTAATAGTAACACCGGAAACATAGCACATGCAAATTGCTTGTTCTGACCTTGTAAAAATTGTTGTTATGACTCTTGAACTTTGTAGGAGGGCATACTCTGACAGAAGTTTTACCCGATGTAGTTTGTCACCCCACACATGCATAACTATTTCGTGTGCTCTGCATGGAGACAGAAGTTTCCATGATGTGATGTGATTAGTTTCTATGAGACATCCTATGATGCATGTTTGATGATTTTATAAGGATTTCATTTTCTCAAACATCATGATCTTGTAGCATGGAGGCTGAAAGTGGATTACTAAGTGATTTCAAACAACAACAAGAATCCTTAAAGCAGCTAAATAGGTGAAGCAAATGACTTACCTTTGCCCTTAAGGTTTCAATATCAGCCTTCAAAATTCTATTATCAACAGAAGCAGCATCACACTTTTGATTTACATCAGTGAAGCGTGATAGCAGAGAAGAGCGTTCATCCCTTAGTTGACCAACCTTTAGGATATCATATAAATAGACTCAGTTTTTAATAAAGAATCATAATCTAAAAGGCACAGGAGTGCCACAGAAGAGTATTGGGCAACCTGTGTTTCACGTTCATTCAGCTGTGCTTGTTTTCTTCTTCTAGAGCGTCTAGCTGACTCTCGATTCGACTGCATCCTGAGTCATTTTCAAGATATCAACAGTGTTTGGTGAAAGTACTTCCTTTTTGAGACAATAATAAACTTGCATGCAGTGAGAATTTGTTTATCCCAAAACTTAGAGACAGACTCCTCCCACCCCAAAATCCCCCAGGGAGGCAGTTAGGTCGGGTTTAGTGAGGCTGTCTCTGATTTTATTAGAAAGCATTGACAATTATTCTGCTCCCATCCTAAAACAAAGTTTGATTCACCAATAACTCAAGCACTAATGTGTGAATCCCTCAAAATAATATTTGCCCGTATAAATGCAAAATATAGGGAGAAGTGGGAGGCATATGAGCAAAGAATACAAAGTCAATAAATTGTCCTTGGAACCTCTTAGACCAAGCAAGAATATTAATAAATAAGAAGATACCTCCTCACGCGTTTTGCATCAGTAGGATCCCTGTTTTCATTAGTTCCCGTGTCTCCTTCAAGGTCATCATCATCCGAATCTTCTCTTGATGACCCACTGGTTGTTTGCCTGGTTTGGACCTCTTGTTTTTTCTGTGCAGTGGGTAAAGCTGGAATGCCAGGTGACCCACCATCTGCCCCAATTTGTGCCATTGAGATGCCATGACCAGTGCCTGTAATGGTTAAAAGTCAAACAAGATATTGCTGCGACCTGAATTTTGGAGTGAAAAGAAAAATGAAGCATGAAATCGCTCTGGGTGCAATTCAGAGATTTGCAGCAATTAAAACGCAAATCTTGCATAAGATGAGAGCACCACATACAACAATTCTAATTTATATGACTTTGTGGAAATTAGGTGAAGAACATTTAAGAGTACAAGGGAACAAACAAGGATGAAAGTGAGCAGAGAGAAAGGCATATCGCAACTTTGATCAACTTATCTGATAAATGTACAACGTACAAATCAGGGGTTTTGTGGATGCAATATAAGGTGTGTTCTATTCTAGTTTCTGAGCTTATGTAGTTAGCAAGACGCACTTCAAGAGCAAGGAACTTGATTCCAACTACATGCTTATCTCCTAAAGGTGCATACCATATCCGCCAAAACACAAATAGCTCAAACAATTCTCACCAGTCAAGCATGTTACAATCCAAGGGGCTTTTTTACCGAAGTCAATTAAAATTAAGAGTATGTATGATCTTTGAAAGAATATTATTAACAGTTCTTGCTGTTCTGTTCTTTTTAAAAATTATCAGTTGAGCAGTATTGATTACAAACGTGCTAAGTGCAATCAGTAATTGAGATAAACAATTCAAGAAGATGCAGGCAAAAATCTTACGAAAAGCTTGCGTTCCCAAAGAAACATTTCCAGCAGCTAGCCTTTGATCTTCCAGTAACGAAGAGAAATCTTCCGGCTTTATAACATCGGATTCCTGCAGTTTTTTTCAGTAAATTACCAATCAAAAACACATGTAAAGCATGCGCACACAATTCAATCAGTATGCATATACCCTAGACATGGCCGCGGCAGTACAAGCGCGATCGAGCTTCGACTTGAGAAAAGCGCGGTACTCATCGGAATCAATCGGGTTCGTTAGATTGCGACCCAACGGCTGCGGATGAGGATTTGGATGCTTTGTGATCTCCACCACCTCATCCTCACCATTCTCAGGAGGTATCGATGACGTGGACGATTGAGAAAGCGCCGAAGGAGCGGCGATGTTGGTATCGCTGGATACGGAGGCCGCGGAGACTTCTAGTAGAAACTTCTCTAGCGCCCATTCCGATTCGCTTCTATTCATCGCCGGAGCTGTTGATGGTGGAGACGGAGGAGGAGACGGCCAGAACGTGTCGGAGAAATCGTCGACTGAGAACACACTGTTCATTGTTTGTTCTTTTCTTCCTTCTGTGCTGATCCTCTCTCGAGATTTTTTTGTGCGCGTAAACTTATTCTCTCTTTTACTTATCGTAGGGGTTCATGGATACCACCAGAAACAGCCAGGAAATCATCATCACATGATGAATTTTTAGATATTATAATTGGCCATGATCAATTTCTTAAGCTAATCTATGCTGAATAAGCATATGTGTGTGTGTGTGTGTGTGTGTGTGTGTGTGAAAAACTGGTTATCTTTAAATCTAAATTTTAAAGTTTAAGACAAGCTTATTATACTGTAATGTTTAATTACTGTTTAAGAATAAAAAAAATGGACATTATACTCATTTTATATTTAAAAAATATAAAAAAATTATTTTTATCTATTCAATCAAAACAGTCCTCATTATATTTATTTAGTTTGTTATAAAATAAAGTATCATCATTTAAAAAAAATTAACTCTAAACTTAGTTTTAAACCTCAAGTTAAATATGTTTTTTTTATTTAACGAATATTTATTCATTAATTGCTTGTTATGAAAAATTCTTACAACCAATTGCTTATTTTTTGCAGTTTTAGGGGTGTTTGGCCATGTTTCAACTAGGATTTTTAAAAATTTTAAATATATTTTATTTCAAATTATATTTTTATATTTTAATATATTTATATTAAAAAAATAAAAAATTATTTTAATATATTTTTAAATAAAAACCGAACCAAATAATTTATCCCAAACACCACTTTAAACGTTACCACATGATCCGTGCGTGTTAAAAGGCAGCGGTAGCAGAAAAGAAAACTAGCGTACGGAGCACCTTGAAGCCACGACGCCGTTTATTAAAAACAGCGAGAACGGGTGGTGAGCTGTATCGACTATCGAGTACTAGCATAATACGGTGCGTGGGATAACATCTTCTCCCTTGTTGACATCTTAATTCCAGATTCAGACCATAATTTCCTGCTCTCTCTCTCTCAAATATCGCGATCCATTCCATTCGATTCAAGAAAACCGCCCTGACTCGAAGAATAATCCAAATCCGAAGGTACTAGATTTAATTGACAAAGCGGTTCTCACTGTCTTATGATGTTTTTTATTTTCTTTTATTTTATTTAATAATAGCGCATGTTTGGTTGCTGAATTATGATTAATGATAATGGATCTTTCCTCTGCATCTTTTTTACTGTTTGTTTTGTAGTTGCATTATCATTCATCTTAAATGGCAAACATAGCTCAAATCGCGACCAACAACTCCGCACTCATTGCAATGATTGCCGATGAGGTAAGAGAGGATTCATCGATTTCCTTTGTTGTAAAAAAGAGAGAGATGTTTAACAAAATCAAGTATGTTAATTTGATGTAGGACACGATTGTTGGACTTTTGATGGCTGGAGTGGGTAATGTTGATTTGCGGAGAAAGACGAATTACCTCATCGTGGATTCCAGTAAGTTCTTGAAATTTGAATGCCTTTTTCGCTTTCGATGCATCTTTATCTGAACATGGGTTATGCCAATCTCCAGTTTCATGATTAACTATTTTCTTTGGTGCTTTCTGTATTGATTTGGATATCCCATTTGAAATTTAATCCAAATATATGAATAAGCATATGGGGGGTTGCTTGACTAAAAGATGAAGTACGAAACCACGTAGAATTTCTGATTCATCATCTGGCAAGGAGAAGCACTGGATTTGGACCCAACAAAATTTAAATGTTTGAGCAATACTATGTTTCTAGGATTTTGTTGTGGCTGATACAATTCTTTGAGGGAATCCATCTTTGTGGTTGAGTGTAACTATATCATGATATACTTGTCACATAAATGTCAGGGTATTCTTTTAAAATTTTGGTTTCTTCATGGTGAGTTATTGAACTGATGTCAAAGTCATATCCTTCTGCTTTGTTTCCTCTTCTACCTTTTGTTTTGGTTCTAAAGAAGGACCACTGTAAAACCCAATTTTTTATTATGAACTCCGCAGGGATGCTTATCATAACCAGTTGCTAAAAGGGTGGGAAAGGGGCAATATGAAAGCCTGTGGTTAATCATAGGTTCATAAACATAAAATTGTCATATCCCCAATACAGGAAAGTCCATCATGTCTAAATGAATTGTCCTCTGCAGCTCATTCTTCAAGCTCCAAGTTAATGCTTTACTTTATATGTCATTCTTGGAATGAAAGAGCTTACCGTTTACAAAAGAACTTTGATTTGATAATGTTTGGTTTGATTGCCAATAATGCCTGGGATCCTCTTCCAAGGCTGGAACATTTATTGACAGGTTCTAATTTCAGATTTTCTCTCTTTCCTTAACCCATCAAATAGAGAGTTGTGTTCAGTGTGGATATTCTTTTCAGAAATGCTATTGTCCTTTGCTTATGAAAATGCTTCATTATGCTTCTTAGAAACAACTGTTAAACAAATTGAAGATGCATTTAAAGAGTTCACGACAAGGGAGGATATAGCCATAGTGTTGATAAGTCAATATGTAAGTTGTTTCTTGAACTCGTGGTCATTTTAATTAATTTATCATGATTTTGTACAGATATGTATGCTCATTATATTGTTTTTTATTGAATACTTGTCACCTTTAACATTTAACTACTCGTTAGTTCAAAAGATGCTCCAGTCTTTTGCATTTGAAGCATAAGTGTCGCACGATAGCTCTTTCTTTCTTTCCTGTTCTGGTTCAATGTTAATGGAAGCAATAGTCTCTCAAAGGCATCTTTTCCAGTTATGATGCATAGAAGAACCGTAAGTCTGTGACAATTGTCAAGGACTACATTGATTAAATTGTTAGTGCTAATCTGGTATTAGGTTGGAGCAGTTACGTCTTCACATGTGTAAATATTTGGATGCTTAAAGAACACAAATGAAATTTTGATCAAATATGCAATACCCTGTTTGGGGTGGTGCTATAATGAATAGCTCACTTAGTTCCACATCTGTTCTGGGCACCGCACCATTGTAGATTCAGCATTGCTCTAGTGCATTGGTCTGTGACTTCTGTCTGTTTTTCAATTTCACTGCTCTTTACCCCCTTCATTGAATTAGTTATTTGATCTCTCTCTCTCTCTCTCTCACACACACACAAAAAAAATTCAGCATTTTTTCCCCTTGCACTTGATTTGCTTTGGGAATTTTTAATTAAAAGGTAACCGTTTCATCCTCTGTTTTTCAGGTTGCAAACATGATAAGATTTTTGGTCGATAGCTACAACAAGCCAGTTCCAGCGATTTTGGAGATTCCTTCGAAAGACCATCCTTATGACCCAACACAGGATTCAGTTCTTTCAAGAGTGAAGTACCTCTTTTCTGCGGAATCAGTGGCATCTGGAAGGCGTTGAGCAGAGACATGAAGCTTATGCTCATTGTTTGTTCAGTGCTTTATCGTCCTCCCCCAGCTGTATATTGTGGAATAGCTCTCTTTTACTGCTTGATTTAGTCGCTTCTCTTCCTGTTTTGATCAGTATATTGTAATTGCAATTTGGGGGTGTTTTGATGGAATACTTAGAATAAATCATTCTTAGGAGTGACATGGAACAGCTTTGATTATGCTACATAATTGAATCCCTTTGTTTAATGCTCCTCACCTCACGGTATTTTGTGGCAAACCCAGACTGAAATGACTTGAAATATAAATATTTGCAAGTAGTTGGTATCTGTTGGCCCTTTTTTGACCCATTGCAAAGTTTGCAGCTAGTCTTTTGTAGCTTGAGACTTGCCACGTCGGATTTCGTAAGGTGACACCAACTCTTGGTTTGATGGGGGCTATCTTGGTTTCTTTTAGGAAAGACCCCAAACTTTGAGCCAAAAAGTATGGTCGCACGCAGATAAGCTTTGCTTGTTTGGAGCGTCGTGACTCGACTTAACTAGTCCTGAACAAAATGCCTATATTTTATCACCAACCTGTCTCCGTCCCTATCAACCAAGGACTCAGCTAGTTTGCTATCCAAGTGTACATCCATTTCCTTGCATACCATGAAACACTTAAACCTCACTTCTGGAATAATACTATTGCTCGGAATTGATGTCAAACCGAAATCTGATGTTCTGAACTTTTGATGGCATGAATTGATGAACTTCCATCCAAAAGAGATTTCTTGGGATGCAGCTGAATGTTTCGCCCTCTTTGTTAGGCTCTTTCTGCCTGCACTGACATCAGAGCTCTGGATGCACAGGTCTTCTAAGCAGACGCTTATGCTAGAAGAATGAGATGAGCTTAGATGGATTGTAATGAAGGAATGGAAATGTTGAGGCAGTTCGAAATGTAGAACAATCCTACGATGAATTCAAATCTGCGCCACTACATTCTTACGCTATCTTTCCTTGGCATGCAAAATATTCAAATAAACCAGATGTCACGTGAAAAGCAACTTGCACACTGCTAGATTTTCTATCAATGGTGGCCATAGCCCTACCCTCCCCGAAAACACAAAATGACAATTTTTTGTCTAATTCATATTGAGTCTGATGGCAATGCAGCTGGATGAAAGCCAAAGCTGAGATCCTAATAACTCAGCAGTGGTTGATAGAAAAACTCGTGGATTTTCCATTGAATTAACAGAACCCTGGCAGTAACTTTTATAAAGTGCTTGAGGTGTTGAAGACACTGGAAACGTCCATGCTAGTAAACAACATGATTCATTTTTATTCAATTTCAATGCATATCGCTGTTGAAAATATGAGTTACAAGCTATCATTTCATCCCAAAAAAATTGTGTTCAAGGAAGTGCAGCTTTCAAAGATTTGGTGAAACTCTCTAGTTCCTTCAATCCTTCCTCGGGAGATTTTGCTTCACCCAACAACTTCACCATCGCACTACCAACAATGACACCATCAGCACCCCATCCTGCTACCTGTTACAAAAGAAAGAAATTCCAAACTAACACGGCATTAAGACAATCTAAAGGCATCAAGTTACATTATGCCAAAGCCAACAGCTACAGGGTTTGAAGACAAACCTGCTTGACATGCTCTGGTTTTGATATGCCAAAGCCAACAGCTACAGGTTTGGTTGTTATCTGTCATAAAAAGAAGATTGAAATGAGGGATGTGTAATGCCATTTACTAAAAGACATCCTGAAGGAGTCAATAATTGTCTCAATGCCACCTATCAATAGAGGGCCCTGTGAAAGAAATCTGATTATAAAGACAAACCTCTTTAATATCCTGGAGAAGGGTTTGAACTCTGTCACTTACAGACGCACGAGTACCAGTAACTCCAACTGAGCTTACCTATAATTAATGAAAAAATGGAAATGTCACAAAAGATAGCAATTCAGAAGAAATGGAGATGTCAAAAAAGATGGCAAACCATTGAGTACTTCATCTTTGTTCATATCAGAACTCAACTAAGATTAAGACAAAAGATTAATTAACTCCTAAAATGCTCTTACAAGATACACAAATCCATCTGCCGCTTCAACAATGGCTTTCATTCGTTCTGTTGGAGTAGTGGGTGTTGTAAGAAGTACCTGTGCATCACCAAGGTGCAAAGTAAGATACAGTGAACACATGGTAGATTCTTATCTTTCACGAGCCACTCTACATATAAGCTTGACAATTCAAAAGGTAAATTGCAAGAAAACCAATACTCACCACCGAAAGGTACCCTGCTTCAATTATCACACAACCAAAAATATTTTTTTAATGAAAACCAGCAGACACCATCAACAAAATAACAATGAGGTAAAGGTGTTGATTTAGATCAATAATACATCACAAACAACTTATGTTTTCCAAAGAGAAAAGCAAAGAAAGGGTCCTTTTTCTTTTTAACACTATCACCAACTCTACAATCAATTGCAACTCGTATACATGTTTTCAGATTTTTTGGCAAAGCAAAAGGAAATGAAGTGTTTTTATATCAACTCCTTAGGGACACGCAGTATTAATAGACAAAATGGAAATACATCATCCTGAAATATGAAGTGAGACAGACCAGTTCAAGCCCATTCTTGACAGCTTCCTTCCTCAGAACTTGAGTCTCCTCCAGAGGAACATCTGGGACCACAAGTCCTGCAAAACCAGTATAGGTTTATGCATATAGTAATGATGTACATCACCCAGAACTCACAAAAAATAAACGGAGAAAAAAAAAACTAGTAATGCGCACAGTGATCCTCGTTTCCCACATCATTCAGGCATGATAAAGATCATTAAAATAGGCAGTTAGGTGCTGCAAAATAAACCTTCCATTTACCATGCACGCCGATGTCGTTTACAGTGGACATAAACTTCTCAATTCCACGCTTTAGAATTGGATTGTAATATGTAAATAATGCAATTGGGCACGATACTTGGGGAACCACCTGTGCAGTCAACAGTTGAATCAATATAAGGAAATTCAAATAATAAAAGAAACTGGCAACAAAGTTGTAAATGGGGATACTGTATGCTTATTCTATGGGCAGTCACTTCTTCACTTGCCTATGACCATATGCTCAAGCAAACTATGCTTAATTGCAATCTAAGCAATTAATAGCATGACAAAAGGAATTGTGCAGTTTCAAAAAAATTTCAGTAGTGTCACCAATCCACCAATTCTATCTCTGTCTCAGCATGGTAGAAGTATAGCATCGTAGTATAATGGCCTTACCTCCTTTAACATTGATGTGATTGCTTCGAAATTGGTCCCTCTCGCCAAGGAGCGTGTAGCTGCAGCCTAAATCAAGAGACTCCGATTAAAAAATGGATATGAAAATTCATCCAACCAGCAACCACTTTATAATCATACCTGGATAACTGGACCATCTGCCAAAGGATCAGAGTAAGGAACACCCAGTTCAATTATGTCACATCCACAGGCGTCCAACAACTTCAAGGCTTCTGCCGTTGTTGAAAGATCAGGATCACCGGCTGTGATGTATGGAATGAGCGCCACCTTCACACACAAGCACGCTTATCAAAACAACATTATGAGAAATGGATTATATTTCCTCTCACCAGTTTCCCCCATCCAAATAAATTTTCCAGACCAAAACTCTTAATCCAATCCCCTCCTCGCAACCCGAACCCCACAAATAATTCAATCCAACCTATGTAAAAAGTTGTTTCATCTTCTAATATTATCAATTGATAACACAAATGAGCTCCTCTAGTCTCCCATCTTTACTTATGACATGGCTAACACAGAAATCAGTAGAAATATTTGATTCAACATGGATACTAACACACAGAGACTCCTCTGTGCAACTTTAATCTCCGCTTATGGAGTAAATTCCCAAAACTGCAAACAGATATATATATATATATATATATATATCAAATGCACGTCAACTATCAAGACAAAACCCTCATATAACAAAAATTTACTATGGGAGCGGTACCTACTTTGCCTTGTTTCTTGAGATTGGAGAATGTTTCTCCTATACCAAGACTTCGGGTTGCAGTGAGAGACGCCATTGGCGCGAACCTTCTGGTTGAAACGATAGGGGGTTTATTACGAACGATGAAATGGATCTCCGGTTTCTTCAGTTGGAGGAAGGAAGGGGTTGATTTCAGGGCAACAGCCATTACTCGCACTGCACAGCGAGAGGGCTATCTTGACACAAAAGGTTTGGAGTGCCGGCGGGCGGGCCTAAGGGGCTGTACTGTGATATGGCTTTTCTAGTTTTTTTAATAAGGGTTAGTTTTGGATGGTGAATAGAGATTCGATTTTGTTAAGAATATATAGGAACCAGCGCTCCTTGTTCACATTGGGTTATCGGAAACCTCGAAGAGTATCAGGTCTTGTTCAAATCCTCAGATAACGTGACAACTAGTTATTCGACAATGAGATACAATGTGGCCCAAAAAAGGAAAGGTTCGGCCAGTGGTTAAGGCTCGGTTCAGTCCAGGTACAAATCACAGCTGCGGTGACTGTTAACTAGGTTGTTTTACTGGGTTAATATTTTTCCGGTTCAACTTAAAACCTAATTTAAATCAGGTTTATGTTTTGCATGTAAAATATTTACTGGTGTGTATATTCTTGAAATATATAGCTTTTTTTTGTATATTTTTATTATTTTGATATAATGGTATTAAAAATAAATTTTTTTTAAATTATTATTTTAATATATTTCTAAAAACAACATTTTAAAAATAACCATTACCTCCTAAACACTTTTTTTAATTTGTTTTTATGAAATATTATAATAAGAATGTATCCTCATTATGTGATGAGTGATGTTCGGTGGGGGTGAAGAAGGTGACGTTTGCACATCTCAATGAAGAAGGATTATTGATGAGATTCTTTAGTGTATATGCATGTACATGATCCATGTTTTACAAAGAGTAATTACATGACTTAATGTTATCCAAGGCATGATACCTCTGGAGTAGGGGTTGGCGGATGGAGGGTTGGCGGGATCTGATTCGTTTAGAACATGAACAGCAATAGCGAGTGAGAAACAGGGAATGAGGTTTGAGGGTCCTGCTGTTTTTTATTTTTGTTTTTTTCAGCCGCAGCATGTTGCAAGAGTTTACTTTTTTCAGAAGCTACGCTAACCATCGCCATTGTTAGAAATTCAATTCATAAGTGTTTTTTAGTGCACCATGTTGTTTTTTGTTTTTATATTTCAAAATTATTTTTTAAAAATTTTTTTTATTTCGAGTTATTTTTTAGTATTTTCATATTATTTTAATATGTTTATGTTAAAAATAATTTTATAAAAAAATATTATTTTAATATATTTTAAAATAAAAAAAAAACTTTGAAAAACAGTTCTTACTACAATAAACTTTTAATTGATTATGATTGAATTAGGAAGAGTGGGACAATTTAGTTTGGAATATTTACTTTGTGTAAAATGTTTTATGAAAAAATAGTTCCACTATTATTTGTGCTTAATTTTTTATACAATATTTTAAAAATTAGTTAAGGTAAGATATTTTATAATTAGCTTTCGATCTTTGTTTAGTTTTTAGAAAAATATTTTTAACTTATTAAGGCTATGTTTGATGTACAATAACTTGTTTTTAGATAAAAAGAATATTTTACCATGTTTCATTGTTCTGGCTATATATGTTATAATATCTCAAAAAATTCAAGTAGTTTGGAGGCAAGGTTTATATATTAGATAATCACTTAATATTTTGATTCTGACAATCTAGTTCATTATCCCTAACCAAAGTGGTTAGTGCCTCGTGTTTGATAGGTCCAGGTGATCAGTACCTGTAAAAGGTCTTATTTGATAAATTTAAAGACCTGTAAAAGATTTTTCTATTATGAAAATATATTTTTGTTATAATGTATACCTTATGCAGCATTGATATTGATAAAAATGCGGTGAATTTTTATAGAACTTTTATACATCAAGGGTATAGGGAGAGTATAATTCAATCTTAGATTAAGCCTATAAAAATTGAATTATTCCTCCGAGCTAAACTCATAGCATTGGGCTCTTTCTTTACACCAATCCTATAACTTTGGCTTTTCTCTAAAGCTAGATGATGGGTCATGGTTTCTCAAATCAACCTCATTTAAGAGATAACACGGGAAAGTCATAATCCAAAATAGGGTTATGTCTTTTCGGATGTCTGGTCCCACGATCGGGTTTGGATGCAACCGCGTTTAACTCCACGTTCACACCCAGTCCCACGATCAAGCCCTGGCGCGACCACGCCCAACTCTACATTGGGCAAGGACGCATCCACGCCCAGTTATCTCTTGGGCTTGGGGCGTGAATTAAAGCCCAACATCCCTTAAATTGGGTGTGAAGCTGAAGGGTCACTCTACACTGAGGTCCCCATACCCTGAGCCTGGATTGATAATCATGATGCCCATCATAATACTATTAAATACGAACAAGCAGCCCATGTTTATATTAATTAGATGTGATAATACGAGCAGTAGAATAATATTATTTTACTATTACAAAATCACATCTCTATTATTTCTACGTTGCATAAAGCAAGTCAAGTCAGGTAATATAAAAGGAAGCATGAATAGATAGAAAGTGGGAAAAAAAAACAACTTTATACTCTGAGACAAAACACATTCTTGACTTTTTTTTCCTTCTCCTCTTCTCTATCTTCATAAAAACTAATTAATACTTCCATTAATATTTTTTGCTACATAAAAAAAATACATGATACTAACTTGATTTTCGGAGGGTCCCCCATCAACACCCCCAGGAGACTTTGTGCAGTATTTATTCTAGAAAAAACTGATATTCCCCCAGAGAAAGATTTACACAAGAAAAAGCCTGCGTGGTCTTGAAGTTGAGGTCATTGAATATACCGTAAAGGGTGTGGGGGTAATTTCAATGAATAATTCACCTTAAAAAATTTCCTGTGATTTTTATAATCTCATAACTAGGCATATTAGGGTTGGGCTAAGCCGAGCCATGTTTCATGAGACATGAATTCTTGGGTATTCAATGGTTTTTTAAACTAGTTAAATCTAGGCTTCTCAAAATGCTAATAAAATCTCCTATTATTTTTCGTGTTTGGTTTATATATATAAAAAAAACTAAGTGTTAAAAGGAGCAGGATAGAAATCAAGTAGTGGTGAGATCAAGGTTTGATGACAAAGATAGTTATGTAAAATATTTGTATCTCTCGAGAACTAAAGGTGGTTTTCATGTGTTTTAAATATTTTTTATTTGATTAAAAAAAATTATTGATTATTTTTTCAATAAATCAAACATAAAAAAATTAGAAAAATATTTTACACAAGCATGTTTTACATAAAATAAATACAGTATAAATATTTTAAAAATAATAATTCATTTATAATATTATCAAATTATTTCAACTTCCTTCACTACCATCATCTTATTATTGATATTACTATTACCATTTTTGCATTGCCACCCATCACTTTACTACTCTTGTTGTCTCTGCTCAACCATTTTCATCATTATTATTATTATTATCATAATGATCTTCAATTCATCATCACTAATTCATCACCATATATAACACATCATTATCATACTGTCATTGAATTTTTTTTCATAATGAGGTGCTAAATATTATAAAATAATATTCACATAAATATTATAGAAAAATATTTTAGTATTGAAATATTTTATAAAAAACAAACATTATTTTAACTAGATTTGTTTCAACATCCTTTGTCTCGGATGTTTTATAAGTTAAAGTATAATTAAATGTTAGAACCTTTCGCTATAGGTTTTGATCCAATTCAAAACTCAGATTATGAATCACCAGATTAATTCTAAAATAACATCATTTTAAATAAAAATAATTTTAAAAAAATCTTTAATGTTGACATGATTGGATTTTATTTAGGTTTTAAATAAATTGCAACTTGTCCCACCAAATCATTTAAATAAATTCAACCCAAATTAGATTTTGAATTAGCGATATGAAGTTTGACTTACCAAATGTGTCATGTTTGATGACTATAATTAAGTTTTTTTAAAAACAAGCAATGATTGGATTCAAAACCTCCTCGTCAGAGGTCAACCTTTAAATATTTGTACTGTTTTATATGGGTAGAGTTTTACGTTAACAATTTATTGAATTTAGGCACTATTTAGGGTCGAGGTTGCGATTGCGATGAAACCTTGATCCCAAATGCAGCCTTAAATGTGTGCGAGTATTATTTTTGATCTCATGAAAGGAATATGAACCCAAAAAAAAAACCAAAAGAAAAGAAGATTTTATTGTACTCTTAGTTACATGACATTATTCATTTGAATAATAATTTTTTCTTCCTTTAGTTTTTATTTTAATTTATATATATATATATATATTTTTTTTTTAATTTTTAATATTATATTTTTCAAAGAGTGAAGTTCATAATTCCTTTTCAGTTTATTTTTACAAAGTTATCCTAATTTTATAATTTAGATTACAACTTTGATCGTTTAACATGGTTAACTCGAATTTTTTTCTATTTTTTCTACTTGATTTTTTTAAATTTTATCATTAAATATTGAGTTAATTAGGGATTGAATTTTATGATTTATTTCGGTTTGCTTTCTATGTGGTTATTCTCATCTCATGATTCGAATCACGTGTTTGACAGGTTAACCCGGGCTTACTCGAATTATTTTTTTTTGTTATTTTTAATTGATTTTTCAATTTTAATTACATCCTTTAATATTAGATTTATTGAAGATTAATCTTCATAATTTGTCTTAATTTTCTTTCTATTGGGTCATTATAGTCTCATAATCCGGGTCACGGGTTTGACAGGTTAATCAGAGTTAACTCGAGTTATTTTTTTATTTTTTTAATTAATTTATTTTTATTTTTATCCTTAAATATCAAGTTTATTAAAAATCAAATTTTATAATTTATTTTGATTTACTGGGGTACGTTTTTGTTCCAGTTAATTCATGCCTGTAGCTGCATCTTTACCTTCCTATTCTGTCTACCTAAACCTATTGTATATGCTTAATAGCAGTTTTTCTTGTTGTTGCATGTGACTCTGATTTACGCTTACATCTCCAGTACATGCTTCATAAATTTGCAAAGAGGGCTCCCTATCCATGCATCCTTGCACGGTCAGTTATTTCTTGTATACGGTCGCCGTCATTTCTGTTGACTTGTATGTAAATGGAGGGCGTTCTGTTTAAATTTATGGAAGTGTTCTTGCCGAGCAGCCCAGGAAATATAATTTATCAAGTGCTGCAGTGTGTGGCTATCCGACTTGATTTTATTTACTATGTTTTCCAAATTGTGATACTTCAACTCTAAAACTAATTCTTGTGCCCGCCGTCAAGGTGGTGAAATAACATTCTGATCTCTGACGGTCCATTCTGGTGGTGCGGTGCACAGAATTGTCTCCGAATTCTTGACAGAGCGCTCATCTTTTCTCTGTTCCTACTCCCTATTCCCTTGTTTGTCAGATTGCCCCCCTCAAATGTGACCAGTTTTGCCGTGATTTTGAAATATTTTTAGTTTTAAAATAATTTTTTTAATATTTTAAGATAGTTTTAATATTCTAATATTAAAAATAATTTTTTAAAATAAAATTATTTTAATGCATTTATAAAAAATTATTTTAAAAAACAATCTTTATTGTACTTTCAAATAAATCTAAGAGCTATTTATTTTTACGTTTCAAATTATATTTTTAAAATTACTTTATTTTTTATTATATTTTTATAGTAGTTTTGATGCATTAATATCAAAAAAAAAATGAAAATTATTTTAATATATATATAAAACCTAAGAACACACTGCTGCCCTTAATCTCGTTGTACATTCTCCTGTCCATTATTGTTTGCGAGCAGAGAACAGCATTCTTCTTTCTAAACTTTTTGACATAGTGGTTTCTTGCTTATTTTCTGTTGATATCGGCCCTGGGCCCTGGCCAGCTTTTACCACGTAAGCTGGCCTGGACTGAACAGGCCTACAAAAGGATATAGATTTTCACATTTATTGTTGAGCATATAATTCAAAATGAAAAATTACTTATAATTTTTGTGTTTTAAAAATATTTTTTTAAATTTTTTTTAAATTAATATTTTTTTTATATTTTTATATTATTTTTATAGACTGATATTTAAAATATTTTTTTAAAAAATATTATTTTAATACATTTTTAAATAAAAAACAATTATAACCACGCTAATAACCAACACTAAAATAAAAGTGGTTGGGGGGCGTATTCAGGAACAATATGTAAAACATTTTATGAAAAAATTGATGGCTCCTTTCGTGCATTTTGGCTTGCTATGGCATATATGAACGTTACCTGCAAAGAGCGAGCTTTTCCTTCTTTTTTTTTACTATGGTTAGAAGTATGAATTTAATTGTTTTTTAAAATATTTTTTATTTAAAAATATATTAAAATATTTTTTTTATTTTAAAAAAATTATTTTTGATATCATCACATCAAAATAATCTGAAAATACTAGTGTTATTAAACCTGGACCGGCCCGGCGGGTCGACCCGGGACTCGAGAGCTAGACTGGTCCGGGTTTGTCAAAAGACCAAGCAGTGCAACGACCTGGTCAAACCCGGTCGACCCGGGTGAGACTTGGCCAAGACCTGTTTTTTTTTAAATGTGGGATTTGAAACCCATTAGTATATATATCCTATGTTCTCATGAAAAAAATTATGTTTTTTTAACGTGGGATAAAAAATTTTTTGGTTTAAATACTTCAACTTAAAAGGATAACTATGTTTTTTCAATGTGAGATTTGAAACTCATTCGTATATATGCTCAATATTCACAAGAAAAAACTATGTTTTTCAATTAGTATATATATTTTTGTTCTAAAAAAAATTATGATTTTTTAATGTGGAATAAGAAACTTTTTTGATTTAAATACTTTAACTTAAAAGCTTAACATAATATCTTTTTAATGTGGGATAAAAAACCTTTTAAAATATTCTTTTAAACTTCATTACATGTATAACCTATATTTATATGGATTTTTTCACATAAAATATTAATTTTTTTAAATTTTTCTAGGTTAATTCGGGTTAACCTGAGTTGACACTGATCGACCCATTAAACCCAGGACCCGGCCCCTGGACCGGGTTTAATAACTATAAAAAACACCAAAATTTTTTTAATTTGAAGTAAAGACAAAATTAAAAAATATTTAATTTTTTTAAAAATATTTTTAAAACACAAAAATAAATAAAATCTAAATTCTAAACATCACGATATCAGGTGGAATTCAACAAAGAGTCCGTTACAAGTCATAAATTGTAGTAGCTTTATGACTAAGGGGACGCCAG
>Ga0325414_1002913_pt1 | contig 17648 bp, 14 predicted proteins | sample PopdelMetagenome_8_FD_206183 | JGI IMG/M metagenome (GOLD analysis project Ga0325414, IMG submission 206183) | Populus deltoides microbial communities from Bellville, Georgia, United States - Leaf-PdKOR-R3 | ecosystem: Host-associated > Plants > Phyllosphere > Phylloplane/Leaf | place: USA... | reverse complement strand
GGACTTAATTAGATTTTTAATAAACTGATTTGATTTAATCAAGGGCCTAAATAAAGATTTGATTAAGTTTAAAATTAATTTAGGCCAAAATTAAAAGAATTAATTAAGTGCAAAAGACTTAATCAGATTTTTAATGGGTTAAATTAATTTTATTAAGAATTTAATTGGTGAAAAATTAAGTTTGGAAGCTTAATTTGGGCTTAATTAAGAAGATTGAAATTTTAGAGAACCAAATTTAATTTTTACAAGCTTAATTGGATAAAATTGAAAAAAATAAAAGTTTAAGTCTTAATTGGGGACTAAATTGAACAAATTAGAAACCAGGGTCCATTTTGGAAAAGGCGTCAGACTTGAAAGGTCTCAATTGATTTTTGTTAGGGGCCTAATTGCATAAAATTAATCAGTTTTTGTCTCAATCAAAGATATTTGAGCTTAAATTAAAATAACAAGGACCAAAATGAAATTTACATAATCCCAATTAAAAAACTATAATTTTTAGAGTTTAAGCAGATGACATATCACTCAAATTTAATGAAGAAACCTAGTTTTACCCCTGTTTACCATCTTATTCAACCATGAAGGCTAATCGAGTTGTCATATTCAGGCGAATAAATGTGGCATCTCTGGTCACTTGGAGGGCTTTAACCACCATCATTTGATATAAGAGCTTCCCTTCTATAAGGATATGCCACCTTCTTCAACGTTTGCGCCTCACCTACCACGTGGAAGCCCTCAACTTTTTGTTTCAAGGCAGACATGTTGGTTCAGTAAAATTAGATAGCGATACATCCAAATTTGAATCGATGGTGGAAAATCTACAAGCCACCAAATCAAGCATGGTTTAATCCTAGGCGAAGGATAACACCCACTATATAGGATATATGACTTGGTTAGCCTCAATGGCCTCCTATTTGCCATGATTAATTCATGGAAGATGCACCACCAATTAGCCACTTTTAGTTATGAAATTTTTGATTTTTTCTAGAAGTTTCAAGAGTTTGTTAAACATCTAAAGAGAGGGAAAACAGAAGAAGAAGAAGAAGAAGAAGAAGAAGAAGAAGGGGAGAGAGAGCGAGAAGAAGAAAAGGAAAGGATACTAGGTTAGAAGAGAATCTTCAAGCTTTGAAAAACAAAAGAGAATGTTAGTGTGATCATGCTGCGAAGTGGGAAAGAACTTGAAGAGAAAAGGTCGAAACAAATTGAGATGGAAGAAAAAGAGAAGATGGAAATTGAATTGAGTATAAAGAAGAAACATCATCTTCCTTCATAAATTGAAAAACCGATTAACACTCTGAAGGTAAGTACTAACTCATTAAATTCTAGTTTTAAAACAATCTCACCTTTTCCTTTGAGTTCTTCCAGGTCTAAGAAAGATGATAAAGAAAAAGAGATTTTAGAGGTTTTCAAGAAAGTGAAACTCAACATTCCTTTGATTGATGTTATCAAGCATATTTCCAAGTATGCCAAATTCATGAAGGAGTTGTGTACTACCAAGAGATCCTACAAGCTAAAAGGCCATGAAATGGTAAGTATGAGTGAAGTTGTATCTGCTGTTGTTCAAAAGAATATGCCTTTGAAGCAAAAAAGACCAAGTGCGTTTACTATTCCATGTGTTATTGGTAATGCTAGTTTTAAAAGAGCCTTATGCAATTTAGGTGCATCCATTAGTGTTATGTCTAAACATGTTTATGATTCTCTTAGTTTGGAGCTTTTGAATAAAACTAGTATTGTAATACAACTTGCGGATCATAGTTTTGTTTATCCACTTGGTGTGATAGAAAATGTCATAGTCAAGATTGATAGTTTGGTTATTCCATGTGATTTTTATATTCTTGATATGGAACGTGATTCTTATGATTCGTCAAACAACACTCCTATATTGTTTTGGAGACCATTCTTGAAAACTGTCAATACAAAAATTGATTGTGGTTAGGGTACTTTATCCATGGAAGTGGGAGATGAAAAGATTGAATTTAATTTTCATGATACAATGAAATATCCTTACAACAATATTTATTCTATCACATGCTATGACCAAGTTGATAAGTGTGTACGATAAATTTTTTATTTTGATTGTGAGGATGTATTAAACGTGACTTTCAGTTATGGCTATGATTTTACTAAGATATAAGAGATAGAGAGGCACATATGTGTTCTCCAAAACGTGCATGAATCAGCATTGGCTTTGCAAGCTTTGTAAACCGTTCCCAATGGTAATGTCTTTGTTGATTTAGTATTTTCACATAAAAAGCTTTTGTCATTTATTTTACAGGCCCCCGAGTTAGAATTGAAACCTTTGCCAAATAATTTGAAGTATGTATTCATTGGCGACAATAATACACTTCTCGTTATCATAGCAAAAGGTTTGACAAGTACGCATGAGGAAAAACTTGTGAAGTTGTTTTGCGATCACAAAACAGTCATTGGATGAACTTTAGCCGATATCAAGGGCATTAGTCCCTCGATGTGTATGCATCACATACTATTAGAGGACAATGCAAACCAATAAGGAAAATGCAAAGGAGGTTAAATCCGCCTATGATGGAGGCAGTGAAAGCTGGGATTTTGAAACTATTAGATGTAGGAGTCATCTACCCCATCACGGACAGTAAATGGGTTGCGCCTATCCATGTGGTGCCCAAAAAGACCAGAATAATGCTGATAAAAAACAAAAATGATGAAATCATTCCTACTCGCATCTCAAGTGGATGGAGAATGTATGTTGATTATAGAAAGCTTAATCTTTCTACACGCAAAGATCATTTTTCATTACCATTCATGGACCAAATGCTTGAACGGTTAACAGGTAAGTCTTTTTATTATGGATATAATCAGATTGTCATTAATCATGAAGATCAAGAAAAGACTACATTTATACGTCCATTTAGTACAATGCATATAGGAGAATGCTCTTTGGTCTTTGTAATGCACCTACAACTTTTCAAATATGCATGATGAGTATTTTTTTCTGACTATGTTGAAAGAATAATTGAGGTTTTCATGGATGATTTTACGGTGTATGGTGATTCTTTTAATAAGTGTTTAGAAAATTTATCTTTGGTCTTGAAAAGATGCATTAAAACTAACCTTGTCTTGAACTATGAAAAGTGTTATTTTATGGTAGAACAAGGAATAGTTATTGGGCATGTTGTGTTTTTGCGTGGATTAGAGGTTGATAAAGCTAAAATAGATGTCATTTCATCATTGCCTTATCCCTCATGAGTGAGGGAAGTTCGCTCTTTTCTTGGCCATGCAGGTTTCTATCGACGCTTTATTAAAGATTTCTCGAAGATTACGACACCCTTGTGCAAATTATTAGTCAAAGAAGTGGATTTTGTATTTGATCAAACATGTAAAGATGTCCATGATGAGCTTAAGAGGTGTGTCACATCTGCCCCTATCATCCAACCACCAAACTGGGATGAGCCTTTCGAGATAATGTGTGATGCGAGTGACTATGCGGTAAGAGCTGTGCTTGGGCAAAGAATAGGGAAGAATTTGCATGCTATAGCATATGTTTCCTGTATGTTGGTCGGAGCGCAATGCAATTACCATACAATTAAAAAGGAACTTTTTGCAGTGGTGTTTGCTCTTGAAAAATTTAGGTCATATCTACTTAGTACAAAAGTCATTGTTTTTACTCACCATGCAGCATTGTTTTTACTCACCATGCAGCTTTAAGGTATCTTTTGAAGAAAAAGGAAACCAAGTTGATTAGGTGGATCTTGCTTTTACAAGAATTTGATCTTGAGATCAAAGATAAAAAAAAAAAGATGTCGAAAAACATGTGGCTGATCACTTAAGCCAACTGAGGACCGAGGATATACAAATTGAAACAATAAGAGAGACATTCCCCGACAAGTAGTTGTATGTGTTACATTCCTCTACAAGACCATCGTATGCTGATTTGGTGAACTATTTGTCACCAAAGAATTCCCTCCAGGTTTATCTACATCCCAAAATGATAGGTTACGAGCTGATACTAAATATTATTTTTGGGACACTCCTTATCTATGGGAATTTTGTGTAGATCAAGTAGTTAGGAGATGTATACCACAAGATAAATTTCATTCCATTCTCACTTTTGTCATTCTTATTCTTGTGGTGGGCATTTTGAAGCAAAAAAAAAGCTCACAAGGTACTTGAAAGTGGTCTTTATTGACCTTTTATTTTTAAATATGCATATCACTTTTGCAAATCATATGAAAAATATCAAAGAACAGGTAATATCACTCATAAGAATCAAATGTCTTTAACAAATATTCTTATAAGTGAAATTTTTTATGTTTGGGGTATTTATTTTATGGGTCCATTTCCTTTTTCTTTTGGTAAAATTTATATCCTTCTTACTGTTAATTATGTGTCCAAATGGATTGAAGCAAAAGCCACACGAACTAACAATGCTAAGGTTGTTTTAGATTTTGTCAGGACTCACATATTTGATAGGTTTGGAATCCCTAAAGCTATCATTAGTGATTGTGACACTCATTTTGCAATCGTTCGATGGAAGCATTACTTCGCAAATATCATGTGACTCATCGGACTTCTATAGCCTACAACTCTCAAACGAATGGCCAAGCTGAAATTTCAAATTGAGAAATCAAGTCTATTTTGGAGAAAATAGTGCAACCTAACCAACGAGATTGGAGTCTGCGACTTGGTGATGCACTTTAGGCTTATCGGACTGCTTACAAATCACCTATAGGAATGTCACCTTATAGGATGATTTATAGGAAAGCATGTCATCTACTAGTGGAGCTTGAAAACAAAGCTTGTTGGGCCATTAAACAATGTAACATGGATTATGATGTTGCTTGGATTGCGAGGAAGTTGCAATTGCAAGAGTTAGAAGAGATACGGAATGATGCTTATGAGAATACAAGGATTTACAAAGAAAAGACCAAGATTCTTATGACCGAATGATTACAAGAAAGGAGTTTCATGTGAGAGAAAGTCCTTCTTTATCATTCCCATTTGAAACTTTTTCCTGGAAAGTGGCGCTTTCGTTGAATTGGACCCTTTGTTGTTTCTAATGTTTTTCCTTATGGTGCAGTTGAACTTACAAGTTTATAAACAAACAAAGTGCTCAAGGTCAATGGGCATCGCTTGAAACCTTTTTATAAAGGTTGGACAGCAGAACTCGCTGCTTCTGTGGAGTTAGCTGAACTAATCTATGAAGTATGAGCATGTGATGTGTCGAGTCAGTGACATAAAACAAAAGCGCTTACTGAGAGGCAACTAAGCACAAAAGGAAAAAAATCAGATTTGCTTTCTTTTTCCCTTGCCCTTTATTTTTCGCATTTTACTTTATTTTTGTCATTCTCCTATATTCATTTTCTTTTATTTCAACATTGAGGACAATATTGTGTTTAAATTGAATGAATGAGTGTGCATGCAAGTTTTAAAGTTTAATTAGTCTAGGGATTGACTTTGAAAGTATGTCATATTAACTTTATAGTGTTATACAAATGCAAGCTTTTGAGCGTTCAACATTATATTCTTTGATTGTGCATTCTTTCAATGATATATATCTCTAGAACTTGCTTCATATCTTGTTGAGATTACATTCACATTACATGTGTACATGAAGATGATAAAGGCATTAGGAATTTTAACCACTTGAGCCAAAAAGTCAACCTAAAGCATATTATCCTTAGCGAGCCCTTTTGATCTTGTTTATCTTTTCTTTACTTTACCCATGTGTAAGCCTTAACTTTTTATATGTTTTTCTTTTCTTCTGGCCAAGGATTAGTAGAGCATAAACTTGTTGATATCTCATAGATCATGGTTGGAAATTATGTGGAAAAAATAATGATGCTTGATGAAAAGATGGGCAAAGTTGCCAAAGGTGAAAGAAAACGAAAAGAAAAAGAAAAGAAAATAATAGAAAACAAAAGTTTCCTTTGTGTTTTTAAGATTTTATGTTGATGGAGCTTGAAATCAAAAGAAGTTAAGCATTGGTGCTTAAAGATGGAAAATTTGTGTGCTTTGGTGGGATATCTTGTTTCAAAAGAATCATTTCTTGTAGAATGCTCTACCTCTTTTGGTTTTAGCCTTTTCTTTTCCTTTCTTTTATCTCACTTTAACCTTAGCCCCATTACAACCAAAAAGTAAGACCTTTTGATTCATGCATTGCTTGTAATATTTTAGTCATGGAGATGAGATTGAAGAACAGGCTTATGGTAGAACATATTCATTGATTGAATTTGAGAGATTTAAATACATAAACCCTAAACATGTGAGTGTTGGAGTGTATATCAATGAGAGGACCTATCACTTTGGCATGACATAAATTTCATTTAAATTCCAACGATTAATTGAGTTTTGAAGTTTGCATGTAAATAAATTCATGAAAATTTATATTCTTTATCCTTCTTAGTTATATTCTTGTTTATAATGCTTGTACTCTTAGACATTGATGAGATATTAAGAGATTAGTCATAGTTATTTTACTTATTTAATTTAAGTTTGATTTCATCTCTCTTTTCTCGAGGACGAGCAAAAGCTAAGTGTGGAGGTATTTGATGCAACCATATTATTTAATAGTTTTACTCATGTTTACCTAGTATTTTGCCTATGTTATATATATAAAATATCTTGATATTCTTTGTTTTATGTTTTGAATGCACTTTAGATGTAAGATTCAAAAAGAAGTAAATTGGAGATAATTGACAAATTTGACCTCCAATCGATGTTTTATGCAGAGCTTGATCTCTAGAGGTCGAAACGAAGTGATTCCAGTGGCATTAGAAAGCTAATATCCATACCTTTCTATACGTAGATGGCAAGAAAAATAAAAAAAAATAAAATGGAAATCGCAGCCTTCAAAGTCAAATATCGCATTCTGCTAATGTTGATCTTTGACCATTCTAACTTGAATATCTTGAGCTACAGAAGTTCATTTGATGCAAACTCAATTTGTTAGGATTTCTTACTCGAAAACCTATCAACCTACCAAATGTCAGTAGAAAACAAGTTCATATGAGAGAGATATGATTTTTCTAAGATGACACATGAATTATGTCAGCATACGGGTTTTGTGAAGAAATGAATTCAAATTATGTTCCAAAGCGTCCAAACCGACATCCAAGTCTTTATTTTGGCAATTTAGCTCCTCTAAGATAAAATTAAAAGCTTGAAAATTTTATGCAAGGCTATTTCTTTTTTTTTTTAGGAAAATAGTTATTTAAATGTAAATTGTCTACTATAAAAGGACTATTTTGTAGAAAAGGAATTAGGGTTTCCTAGGATATAAAAAGAAAAAGAGAAAGGAATAGGGAACAGCCAGCCAAGAGAGAAAAAACATCCTTTTTCCTCCACAAACCTGAATTCATGTATGCTTCTTTCTTTTTGGTTAGTTGTTCAACAGACATGCAAGGCTAAACTCTTTTTCTTGGTTGCAAGGAAACCTTCGGATTTCAAGAACTGTGAGATTTATTTTACCTTTTCTTTTTAGTTTATATGATGAATGAATATGTTTGTTCTCCTTTGCTTATTTCCTATGATTGTTTATTTTAATTTCTAGAGGGGACTATAAGTTATTATTGTGAACAATCTATTGCTAAGTTGCTATCAAAACCGGAGTTGTGGTATATAAACTTGTGAAGCAACTGAGTTTAATAATTGTGACGGATCTACGTTATTAATCTTAGGGAGAATATTCGAACAAATAAAACATGAACTACGGACAGTTATGTTGTCTAGATTAATCAACTTCTCTAGTTCTTAAGATTGTCATTGAATTAAATTACTAGAGCGGACATTGTAGTTGTTTGATGGTTAGGATTAGTTATACAGTGGATCTGTTAACTAATCAACATAAGAAAAGACAAATATTTAGAGTATAAATTGACGTTTCATTTTCATGATCAATTCTGATTTCTGTAGGTGGACGTTTACTTATGACCAATGTTTGTTTTATTGATAAATTTTGGTTTTCTTTGATTTAGCATTGATTTTTTTTTTGTTTACTATAGTCATAGATAACTTCACAATTTCCCCTCTCAATTGCACATCGTATGACATAAAAATCTAAACTAAAACTTTCTCGTGGGATCGACCCCTTACTTGCTCTATACTATCTTGTTTATTTAAGCTGAGATACTTAATTTGTGCGACCGCGATATTGCAACACTCTCCATATGAAATTCTCATATAAGTTAGTTCAGTGTACATCTTACATGACAAGTACCTATATATTAATTACATATATCAATTATACCTTAACTTATAAGAACACATGCTTTTATTTATAAAGGAATGAACATAATACGTAGCGGTCTCAATGACTCTAATTATTTTTCAATCTTAATATATCATTGACCAAGAATATTTAGGAACATGCTTTAATGCAATAGAAATCTTACAATTATAACAACTTTATAAGTTTATTTACAAAGTATTTTTCTCAAAGAACTTTATATTTATTTTATATTTATTAATTAAATATTAGATTCAATAATCAAATATAAATGAATATTAAAAAAAATAATCAAATTCATCAGTCTCATCAAAAAGTGACGAGTTCTTTCTTTCTATTATGCTTCTCTTTTCTTTCACGTCTTTCGCCCTTTTTTACTATAAATATCTGGCAGTTACAATATAAGCACCATAAAGTTTCTTTTTGTCTTTCTGTCTGAACTTCAATGAGAAAGAATGAAGAGGGAGAAGATAAATGTCTACGTGGAGGTGATTGTCACGTGATTTTTGGTTAATTCGAGACACATACAAATAACAATACTCATGAATTTTTATATCGTTATTTTCTTAATGAAAGACAAATTGTGTGGAAAGTTTGAAAATGTAATGAGCATGAGGAATGAGCAACCCACAGCACAAAATGAGACTAACAGATTTGAAATGAAGGAAATCTGGCTCCACCCGTAAAAGCTTCGGCTTCAAGTATCATCGTCATTCTTAGAGCATCTTCATTGCAAAAAGTTAAATTAATAAAATAACTTTTTAAATAGTATAAATATAATTTTTTTAATTATATACATTTCAATAGTAAAAAACTATTTAGAAAAGTCATTTATATTTTAATATATTTCATATTAAATTAATTTTAATATAATTATATAACTAATTTAGATATTTTATGTATAATATAATTATGATGTTATTAATTATATAATTAAAATGAGTAATTTATAAAAGTAATATAAAATTAATGAAATAATATGAAAGTTAAAAGATATAATTTAAAATTAAACTTAAAATTTATTTATATGAATATTTTTAATTTTCAGTTTTATATGTTACTGTTAAAAATTTAATTTTTTAAAAGTAAATTCAAATTCAAACTTTGAAAAAAACCGCCAATATTTTAAATTTTGATTTTAAATTTTTTAAAAAAATTCATGCTTTGAAAAAATGACCGCCACCATTTTAAATTTTAAAATTTCAAATTTTGAAAAAATGACTGCCAACATTTTAAATTTAAAAAATAACTATCAACATTCTAAGATTTTAAAATTTGAAAAAATAATCCATCTATAAATATTCTCATATACCTTAACATTTTTTCTCATCATTCCATTTTTTTCTCTCCAATCAAAAATATATTTCATTAAAATTCATCATGAATCATTCTAATTTTAATTTTTATGATGCTTTTGATTTTGATGATGACACTCCTGTATTTGCTTTTCAAGTTGCTACCACTGTGGTTGCTGAAGAAGAATCGAATAATCAAGGGCGGAGAATAGGGTATCGTGGCTCTATTATTGGTCACAATATTGTCAATTGTAATAGAAAAGAAGGTGAGTTAAGGTTATATAATGATTATTTTGCTGAAAATTCTAAATTCACTGAAACTCAATTTCAAAGAAGATTTAGGATGAGTCGTCGTCTTTTTCTTCGGATCGCAAATGCAGTGGAAGCTCATAATCCATATTTTAAACAAAGGACAGATGCTCTTGGTGTTCTTGGTTTATCTTGCCTTTAAAATGTAACTGCAGCTCACAAAATACTTGCATATGATATTCCTGTAGATCTTACTAATGAATATTTTCAAATTGGAGAAAACACTATGATAGAAAGTCTTAGAGCTTTCATCAAAGCAATCGTAGAAGTTTTTGGTGATTAGTATCTAAGAGCACCAAACAAGGCTGATATTTTTCAATTATTATCAATTGGAGAGCAGTATGGATTTCCATGGATGTTAAGGAGCATTGACTGTATGCATTGGAAATGGAAGAAATGCCCAATTGCATGGCATGAGATGTATATTGGTCATTGTCGTGAACCAATTATAATTCTAGAGGCGGTGGCTTCACAAGATCTTTGGATATGGCATGCCTTTTTTAGAATGTCTGGATCATTAAATAATATTTATATTCTTGTTCGGTCACCTATCTTCGCTGCACTTGCTGAAGGTCGTACTGCTCCTGTCAATTATACAATTAATGGGCATGAATATACAATGGGATACTATTTAGCAGATGGGATTTATCCTAATTGGTCAACCTTTGTTAAGACAATCTCAAGACCATTAGGAGTAAAGAGAAAATATTTTGCAAGCAAGCAAGAGTCTGCAAGAAAGGATGTGGAGCGGGCATTTGGGGTGCTCCAATCTCGTTTTGCAATTGTACATGGACCTGTTCGATACTGGGATGAAGAAACACTTGCATATATTATGAAAGCTTGCATAATATGATTATTGAGGATGAAGGAGCAATGAACCTTGGATTTGACCATGAGCATGAAGTCAATTCCTTTATATCAGTGTCACATGGTGAAATACCAAAACTACATGATTTTCTTCAAACTCATAATCGAATTAGGGATAGAGCAATTAGCTCTCAACTACACGAAGATTTGATCGAACATTTGTGGGAACAATATGGCAACGAGTAGAATCTTTAGATTTAAACTTCTTATGTTATCATAATTTTCAAGTTTGTTATGTTTTTTTTTTCATTATGGTTGTTATCTGTTAAGTTAATTAATCCTACTTATTATTGTTAAGTGTTAGAGGAACTTCAAAAAAATATTATGAATTGATATCAATTTCATAACAATATATTTAAAATAACCAAGAATTTTCTACATATTTAATTAAAAATACATTACATTACAATAAATCAATCAAAGTTAATTAAAAATTAAAACCTCTCTTTTGCATAATATCTAACTTTCTATTTTGAAAATACGCTACAGAAATTGAATCCAAATTAGAAATATCTATTTTCATAATTTGTTCTTCTTTCTCAATCCTATCCAATTCTTGTTTCTCTTGACTTTGTTGAATCATCATGGCTTGTTGCTCTAACATAATTTTCCTGTCTTGTTTCTTCTGATCCTCAATTTCAACTAGAGTATCCCTGAATTGTTGTAAGAGATTTGTTACAGTTACCTCCCCAACTTTATCTTTTCCTTGTCTACATTTAAGTCGTTCCTTTGTAGCCTTCTGACCGATTGGTCTATCTTGATAAATCAATGGTTCACTATCTTCTCCTAAACTAACAGAATCAGGGGTAGAAGGAGTTGATGAAGCCGGACTTGCATTGACATGACTTTTTTGTTTCTTATTTGACCTTTAATGTTGACTTGCACGCTCAAATTGTCATTTGTGTTCTTTTCTTAAGATAACCCAACAATGTTCTAGTTGAAATCGTTTGTCAACGCAAGAAGCATATATTTGCCGAGCATCATTAATCTGGTAAATAAATTAATTAATTAAATAATGTTACAATATGTATTAAATAATTTAACATGGAAATGAATAAAAAAAAATTACCCTTGATTCTTCGGTCATTCCACTTTGCTGATGATTTTCAATTTGAGTGACAAATCCAACAAATTTACCGACTTCTCTATTCATTTCTTGCCATCTACTTGAGATGCTTATTTGGAAACGATTATTCAAGTTTCCTCCATTCTCTAAAAAGTAGCATGTACGTGAGCCCAAGATTATTTTGTTTGTTGTTCAACTCCTGTAATTGGATCCTTGCTTGTATTTAACCATGCAGAGACAAGTAAACAATCTTCTTCTGGTGAGAAGTTTTTACTTCTTTGTGATTTTTTTATTGTATTGACATTTAAATTCGAATATGTTAAGTCATTAATTAATTAATTAGAATCACTTGGTTGAGAGAGAATATCTTCTGACTCGCTCATAAGAAAATTGGTAAAAGAGCTTGGAAAATTCGAATCCATCTACATTAAAAAAAAATCAAGTTAAAACCTTATAAAAGGGTGTAAAGGAAGCTCATATTCAATGTCTAGCAAATTTGTAGTTTCCATACATGTGAATTAGTAATAAGAATTGCCTTCTACTTGTTCTAACATTAATCTAATCATACAATTAATCTAATCACTTGGTTTAGTTGCATTTTTAACAAGATAAAATATAATTGACCTCAAATTAAAATAGGCAATCAAAAATAAATTTAAGATATGTCACTCCATGTTTTTATCAATATCAGCTACCATCATTACTTCCTTTCAATTTTGTCAAAGATAACAATATAAATAAAAATTGTTTTCCTTAACCCAGATCAAAAACATAAAATAACAAAGAAATAAAAATCATTACAAATAGCAAATAAAAATCAAGAGATGCAAAAAAATAATAAAAATAGAAAAAGTCTTTAAGCAAACATACCTTTTGATTTCAGCTAATTAACACAATCGATGTTATTAATTAACCGGAGAACAATTAATTCTTGTTTTCTAAATCAGAGAGAATGGTGAAATTTGCAGGTAAGTTTTTTTTCCTTCTGTTTTGCTTAAATGTTGTCTTCTTCCTTCGGTTGGTTCTGCTTTTAAATGAAAAACATTAACGTTGGCCAACGGATATAAATCAACAAAGAAAAAAACAGTTGCCAACGTCTTCATTTGCGTTTTGCTACATAAGAAGATAGAAATAGCTTTTACCGTACTCAACAACTATTTTAGCTGTGAGTTTAGCTACCCAATTGGAGTTGACATAAACAAATAAAAAAGCTAAAAGTACAAGATTTTCCTTTTGGCCCTTCTTTTACCTTCTCGGTTGGAGATGCTCTTACACGCTACATGCATCGTGATTTTTGTACCCGTTTAAAGGTGTTTAACTTCAAAATCAAATATAAAATTATTATTTTTAATATTTTTTATGATTTTGATATGTTAATATTGAAAGTAAAAATATATTTTTTAAAAAATATATGTTTTAAAAACATATCACACATTTAGTCTTAAGTGATTAATTACTTGTTATATGTCACTTGCAATTTAATAATTGCTCACCGCACCGTGTATTTTTTATTTTTCAAGTTCTCAATTAAAATCACCGGAGGATTTTCGCCACTTTGTTTTCTTTTCTTTAAATGGAGAACCGCTGGATTTAATGAATTAGTTACTTGGTGTGCATTTCACCGCGGGTTAGACTAATTTTTTTAAAATTTTGCAATCTAGATTTTTATTTAACTAAACCATAAGAAAGTTAGTTTAAATTAAATTGATTAATTTTATGGGTCCAAATATAATTTTGATAACTTGTAAAAACATGGCTTGGCTTTAAAAAAAATAAAAATAAAAATGATATCCCCTTTCAAAAAAATTATTAAGACAATGACATATTCGCTCGATCTTAGTTCCCAAGCGACTCATGTCATGGACTCTATTGAGTTTAATAACATCTTTTTTTCTAAACTATTTTTTTAATTATATTCACAGTTTATTTCTCCACTAATACAATATTAAAGGTAAAATCAAGAAAAACAATTAAAGGACCCAGAACAAAAAAAAAAAAAACTTATACAGCTAGTGAGTGAACTTGTCAAACCTATAAATTAGGTAACATGGGTTAGCACGTCAAACTTGTGAACCGGGTTATTAACTCTAGTGAGATTATAATTTGTTTTTTGAAAAACTATTTTTTATTTGACTACATGATAACAAAAATAGACAATCACAAAATCAAACACCTTGAAAATAGTAATGAAAAAAAAAAGAAAAAAAAGTTAGACTCGCAAGACCTTTTTGAAACTATATTTTTTAGAATATGAGAAAAAAATTCAAGTTCAGTATAAGAGAGAGAGAGAGAGAGAGGACACCCGAACAAACCCATTTTGGGTTCATAATTTTTTTCTTAAAGAAAAAAATTTGGAAAAAACTAAGAGGTAAATGTAGATCAAGATATTTAATATTTTAATATGGGTAATTTACCTGGGTGTGTTTAATGAATTTGTTTATTCAAATCAAATTGAAATATAAATTAACAAACAAATAAGATTTATTGGATAAAATAAAATAAAAAACTAATATGCAAGACTGCATATATTAAAAATATCATAATAAATAAATATTTTTCATTTCTAAAAATAAATTTAATATATATACATATATATAATTAAAAAAAACTAAAAATGAATAATATGAATCTCTTAAAAATTAAAAAAAATCCAATAAAATTAAAACTAATCACTATTTAAATGAGGATAAATAAGCACAAAACAATAATAAAGAAGTAATATATAAATTTAAAAATTATATTAAAAAAATTGTAAATAAAAAAAAACCAAGGAATGAGATCAAGCATAGCACCTGGCTCATGACTAGAGGGCCTGCACACATGCCTTTTTTGTAAGATAATGGGGTGGATGACATGTTGTCTGTCTCAATTCAATTTGAAAAAAAAAAGAGACATGTCGTCTAGCATACACAGATTGCGAGCACTGTGGTTGTTGAGAAATTAGAGTGCATGGTTTTTGTCCTCTAAGAACCAATTTCCAACCCTAAACACCTAAAAAAACACTCTCACAACCCATCCTTAACCTCCAAAAGTGCAAAAACTGGTCTAAAATCATGAATCAACTTGAAACCTAATTTCTTCCCCAGCTCGGATCTGTTTTTTTAGGCATTTTTAATGTAACAAAACATCTAATTTAAACTTTTCTTATCATATGAAATCATTTAGAACAAAAATCTAATGTTTTGATAACTAGAACCGTTGAAATGATGCTTTTCTCTCTAGACTGGATTTATGTGATTGCCTCTCTTTCCTCTTACTCAATAATGATTGAAAATGATGAAATTAAAATTAGTATCGAAATGAATATTTAAAAAATGCATAGGATTGGTCACCATATAATAAATAAAAATATGGTGGACAAAAATATACTTCATTAACAAATTCAAATGCACAAAAAAAATATTGTGAAAAAAATAAACTTGTCTTGCAATTAAACTCTCACCTTAAAAAAAATACAATTGAGTTTTAATTTGAATTTAATTGTGAAAAAAAGTTTTAAAAATCAAATTAAAATTTATTAAAAATTTTAATATTATAATCTACAATGAAAATATAAAAGGATGAATAATGATGTTGATATAGTAAAAACATCTTATCATTTAGCTTTACAGATAAAGATAATAGATAATAATATGTCAAAGTTTTATAATTGTGTCTCTAGTATTTAAGACGAATCACATTTCTTTGTTTCGCGTGAAAGAAATTAAAAAGAAAATGAAAAAGAAAAGTCATTGAGTGGAACTCAAATACCCGGATCACGTGTTTTCGGGTCTTGAATCCCGCCGACAAAACCCGAGATTCACATTTGAATTGAACTGGTCAACAAACTAAACCAACGCCTTTTTCGGGATTTGATGAGATTTTTTTTTTTTTTTTTTTTTATCTTCAACACATTGCGGAACAGTTCAGGCTGCGTGGTACTGTGTTAATGATTATTGGGTAACTATTTTTTTTTAGAATGTTTTTTTTTAAACATATTGAAATAATTTTTTTATTTTAAAATTTATTATTGTTATTAGATGAAAATAATTTAAAAATATAAAAAATTATTTTGAAATAAAGAAAAAATAAAAAATTTCAAAACTTTTTAAAATATATAAAAAAACCCCTCTTGTTAAGAAATAAATAGTGTATAAAACATGGAAAGGAAATCCGGATACAAAAACTGATGGAATCAAAATACCAACGAACAAAACGAAGGCATGGGTTGTACGAATTTTATCTTCCCAAAGCAAGCGAATACTTCTCCTGGACGTTTCAATCGTCCAAATGCAGTTCTCCTGCGCGTGGGTCGAGACTCTTAAAATGGCCTCCCTAAAGTCCATGACGCTCTCTACAACTACTGGCGCCGCAAACGCAAAGGGGGACCTACTCCCATTACTCCGCACGTGATATGTTTTTTTTATATATATAATATGATTGAGTTTGTTTTTTTTTTAAAATTTTATTTTTAAAAAATTATTTTTGATATTAATATATTAAAATTATTTTAAAAATTAAAAAAATATTAATTAAAAAAAATAAGCTTTATTACTTTCCATGTTGACCGCGGTAACTTAACCACGGTTAGATTAATTTATGTATTTATGAGTTTAACATGTTGTCAACTGTTTTATGTAACGTAAAATTTAGATCAAGAGCCGCCTCTACCATTAGATATGTTATTGTAACGCCAATTACTTTTAATATAAGAGATTGACTTTTGATGATTGATTATCATAAGAAATTGACTTCATTTTAGAGTTGTATTAATTTAGTTTACATGATTAGTTGAGAGTTCATATAAAATATATCTTAAATTTTTTATATTATTATTAAATTTGTTCTAATAAATTAAACTTTAAAACTTTAAATTTGATTTTTTTTCAAATATAAATTTCAAATTAAATTATATTAGAGTTATTTTAATGTAATCTAAATATTTTTTTTTGTATTCAAATATAAAAAACAAATAGAAGACATTTGAATTAAAAAACAACCTCAAAAACATGTAAGAAGTAATTTGACTTAAAAAAAAAAATGCAGTCCTAGGTCAATCTCGCACTCCTTTGCCATAATTTTTTTTCTTTTATAAAGGGTAGATAATATATTGTTTGTCATTATTTTTTTAGAAAAAGAAGAAGAAACAAACAGCAGGTCGCTTGCTGCTGCTGCTGCCCAGCTTAAAATTCGAGCATCAATCATTGTGGTGCTCACAAAATTATAGGGTGGAGATTTTTAGGTTGAAAATCTATGTTTTAACTCATTTCATCTCAAAACACCTAAAACCATCATAAAAGCTTTCCTAAACCACATACTAATCGTCTAAGAAAATCAAATTAATTGAATCTCAAAAATCAAAACTGAACTTGATCTCTGTTTTCAAACATTTTTAAAGGGAAAACCTATCAACATGAAACTCTTATTGTGGAATGAAACTTGTTGATACCAAGTTTAATAATTGTTGTTGTTGGAATTATGACAACCAATTATTTTTTCTCCTTCATTATTTTTAACAACCTTCTCTGTAACTTAAGGATTGAAAAATAAACAAAATAAACTTTTTTAAAAAAAATTGTAAATTTGAGATGCCCCATGTATTTTCTTTGTGTTTCACATTTCAGTTCTCTATATTTTATTGTATTTCAACAATAATTTTGAACCTAATTTCAAATAATTAGATGGTAAAATGATGCGATTAAAAAAGTGTTTGACAATTATTTTTCATTTTATATTTCTACTATAATTTAGAATCAAATTTTATATAATTATATAGTAAAATTACGCAACTAAAAATATAAATTAAAAAAAAATTGGGCAAGAGGATCACTGTTTATGTAAACAGTGGCTGCCTTCAAATTTTTTAGTTTTTGTTAAATATATATAAATAAATAAAACTAGGGGTAGAATATGCTTCTATACAGAGAATAAA